>VOFH01001665.1_pt1 | contig 37744 bp, 76 predicted proteins | sample 5384091 | NCBI WGS metagenome assembly VOFH01 (sample SAMN12384727, study PRJNA508395) | human gut metagenome | isolation source: healthy gut G | host: Homo sapiens
CACCAACTAATACATTTAATCCTTTACTGAATTGTATTTAATATCTTCAAATACTGTAAAATTTTCTGCTTCGATCCTTGTTAATGGCATTTCCATCACCTCAATTATTTTAACTTCTTATATTTTTCTTGAACTAATTTGAGCTTATCTTCGACTAATCTTTTAGACTAACTTACTTCTCACTCCTACAGCTTTTTTCTCTACAATCTCCCCAGTAGCCGCTCTTAGGAGTACCATGTCTTATAAGTATACCATATTCTTTTTAACTTCTTAATATTCTTTTTTCCAGCTCTTCTCCGAACTTTTTCGCCGTAGTATCTCCCGAAACAGGATAACCTACGCAGGTAAGCTCATCCCATGAGATTCTGGCTCCCCTCCATTTCCAGTTCTTTTTATCTTCTCTGGAAATGCCTGTCTTGATGTACCTGCTACACGGATATAAGTGCCATTATCTTTTCCCTTTGATCTAAGATTCAAGTAATGATACCTTGTATTAATATTTTTCGGTTCCCGGAAAACATAGTATCTTCACCATTCTTTACTCCTAATCTATACTCGCATCACTGGTGACAATATAATTCTATTTCCAGAGTAAATATCTCTGGAGCATTAACACTATTATACGTTCTATCTTCTTTTCTAGCAAGTAGGAAAACAAAACGGTGTGTTTTTTTTATCATTTTCTTTTCTGTTTTTGATGCCAGATAGACTCCTTTTTTATTTTTTAAAGGTTTAATTTCCGGTGACACCACCTAAAGAAGCAGGTGCTGTATCCTCTACAGCGCCATTGTATGTCACTATAACCAAGTCCCCGACATTAAAATCCGTAGATTCTTTTCCAACCAAATGTACCCTATAGTCATTAGAATACTTTTAAATCTTGAAGGATCAGATAGGTATCGTGAACTTCAAGAACTTGTAATTCTATAGATTTTGAAGTTTTGTATGTATAAAAAAAATAATAGAAATAAAATACATACAAAAAAAAGCAACTTTCATAATATCCTTATGAAAACTTTTTAGATATCTCCTTTCCTCAGTTTATTATTATTTTTAACAAAAAGATTCTCCTTCAATTTTTGTATTGGTGTATCCAACTACTAAAATTACATCCAAAGAATAAAACTTACTGGTTGTTTTACTCCATCAACACGCATTTTTTGTGTGTTGTTATTTTTATAAACTTGAAGATCCGAAAACATTATTTATATTCTTCACCTATTACCTTTGACACCCACATCATCTTATTAAAAATTTGCTTTTTTTCCCAATCTTTTCTGTCTTACAAATATTTGATATTCATAGGCGGCATCCATCTGAATAAAAGCTATTCCATGATGTCTTCCTGGTTTGTCAATGTATTTGTAATTACATAAGTTTGGATATTATTTTCAAGTAAAATTCTCTAATCTTGTTACACTCATCTATGTTTCTTCGCGTAACACGTATTTCACGTTTTAAAAAAATCAAACATTTTGCTTCACTCCCCTTACTTATGATTTATAATGTAATACAATTTTATCAGGATACGAAGAAAATGTCATCCAAAAAACTTCTCATCTCTATATTCTTCCAGTCTTTTTATGAAACCATATGGAACATATTTCATATGGATATAACTACTTTCTCTTCTCCTGGTTCTAATTTTTCTACCATAGAACCGTAATGTTCTGAATTTCCCATTAGAAGTTCCTGTGAGATTGCTGTTCCAACGCCTGTTGTCTCTAACGACAGATAAGTGATTGGCACTTTTTTTCTTCCTCCGTTGTGTTCTTCAGACATACACTCACTTCTATAATTTTTGTATCATAATTCACTTTACTCGTATCTATCCCACTATTCTCATAAATTGCTGCCTGTTCTTCTGTGGACAGCCATTTTATTCCATTCGCTGAAATTTTAACTCCATCCAAAATTCAAGAAATTCTCCCTTTTCTGCTGTCTCAACTTTTCTTGCCGGATATTTTTGATTTATATTTCGATACCCGGCTATAATCCACCAAATAATACAATTGCCGTCATAATGATGATGATCTTTTTTCATACACTCACCTATACTGTCATATGCTCTTTTATTTGTCCCATATCCATTCTAAAAATTTCATCTGAAACTTTTTCTAAAGTCTCCGTTGTATGACAGGATATAAGAATTAATGCTCCTCGTTTTTTTTCTTCACCGACAATCTGCCATAGTGTTTCTTCGCTCTTTTCATCTAATGCATCTGAAGGTTCATCTAAGATAATCAGTTCTGGTTTTTTCCATGATTGCAGCTGCAATCCCTAGTTTTGTTTCATTCCAAGAGAATATTTCCGATATTTTTTGTACATTACATCCTGTAGCCCCACTCTCTTTATAACATCTTTCACCTCTGCCCCACTGATTTGTCCTTTAATTGACGCAAGCATCATTAGATTTTGAAATCCACTGTAAGAATCCAAAAATCCTGGTTTTTCAATAAACATGCCCACACTTGAGGAAATGAAAACTCTTTTCCAAGAATTTTTCCATCAATCTTTACTTCCCCACAGTTGGAAGTACTAATCCACAGATCACTGCATAAGCATAGATTTTCCACAACCGTTTTTCCCTTGCAGTCCATAAACCTTTCCTCTTTCCATAGAAAGTGTAATTCCACTGATGACCTCATCTGCTCCAATTTTTTACTGATATCTGTAAGTTCAAGATACATATTTCCCCTTCTTTCTTTTAAAACAGATCTTTTCTTTTTAAAATTTGATACCCAATTACAGCCATAAAGAAAATAATTCCTACACTAACTGCTCCTTTGTGTCAGAAATCCAACATCATCCATAGCAAACATCATCTGACGTATACACATAAAATAATTTCCTATTAAAAACGGATGGATCTGATATACACTGGAAATTAAAATAACAATAGAAACCAAAATTCCAGTTACTGCATTAATTACTAATGATACAATATACTGAATATAAGTAAGTGCCAGCAATGCCACAAAAAACACAAGAACCATTGAAAAATACGGAAATTATTTTTGTTGATTTCCAATCCCAGATAATCCTTTAGTAACTCTAAATTTATCCCTTCTACAGCACTCTTCGTACAAAAAAAGAAAAACAAGAAATGCTATTGCTGTCGCTGCCAGATATCCCATACATTCCAGCCAAATTTTCAAATGAATTTCCATCCACCACTGTTTTCTGTTTTTCAGACGTAAGAGCATTTGCTGTTCGTATTTTTTGAGAATTGTCCTGTCAGTTTTCCAATCAATAAAACAAAATATATCAAATACAAAGACCAGTACGGTGGAATATTAAAAGTCTCTTTTCCTTCCGATTGTGCATATGAACTGTCCCCTGAAAAAAGCAGATTACATAATCCCAAAAGTGAAGTTTCCACTCCTGTCCATTCACAGTATTATATTGTTGGATCAGATTACGAAAACCTACACACTGCACGAGAACCAGCAAAAATACAAAGCCATACTTTTTCCAACTTTCTTTAAAAAATATTTTCAAGTCAACTTTCCACATGGCCTCATCTCCTATCTCCAGATATCTCTCCGCTCAATCATCTTTTCCCCTATCAGTTTCTCGATGAAGGAAACGACAATTCCAATCTGAATAATTCCTAACCACTTACCAGGCGTATTCCATGATGTCTGCCATACTGCGAACAGACTAAAATAGATCTTTCCGTAGTGAAGTGCTTCTATTCCAAGTGGAATTAAAAGAACAATCCAAACGAAAACAGGGTCTTTGGATACCACAAGGATAGATCTACAATTGTAAAAAGTAACATTAATTTTAAAACATACATCAACCAGATAACAACAGCTACAGATAAAAATTGGACTTTACAACGTTTCCTGTCTGCCCAAAATAAACGCTTTCCATAGTATCCCAATTGATCAGATTTTCTGCTAAAAATCCAGCCAGTAAATGTAGCCATTAGGATAATTATAAAAAGAAATTCCCCGCAGCATATACCAGACTCTCCTTCAGTTGTTGCTGAAACATTCTTTTTCTCGATTGATACCGTAAGATATATTGAATGTTCAAGCTGTCCTGTTTACATTTGATTACGAAAAAAGTACAAACGGAAATATGGTCAATCCACTGTAAAGTGCCCCTGCTGTGCAATAACATAATCTATCGTACTGGCCGAAAGATGATAAAACTGATACATCTTCTTCTGCTCGGACACAGTCCAAAAGTACAGACTATCATCCAGATAAGTTCAGCTGTCAGAAGCCATCTATGCTTTATTAGGGGAATCTCTTACATGATAAAATGTCTGCTTCATATTAGAAAACATCTTCCCGCACTCCTTTTTTCATGAATACAAAGAAAGTTACTGAAATACCAATTACCAGATAGACCACTGGAATCCACCATGCATAATTCCATGCCCTGGCTGGACCCTAATACACACTGGAATAGTCAATATGATTTGTAATGGTACAGATAACGTGCAGAATCAGCTGTACAAAAAACGGAAAAATCAATACGACAATTTTATAATCTGACAAAAAACTTACAGACAAACAAACACAAGCCCAAATTCCTGCCATCAAAAATTGAAGTACCAGAAAAAACATTGTATATATCATAGGATGCGTAAAGAAAATCTTATAAAACAGCATCAACGGTGTAAGTATATTATCTCCCATTGTTGAAAGCGGTGTTAAGTTTGGCAGAAGAACCAGACTGCACATTAAATTGAAAATCAATGGAACAAGAACTGCAATTCCCCGCTCAGAAAAGCAGCAGCATATTTTGCTTTGAGATAATCTTCTCTCTTTGTTCTCATATAAATATTTTTTATTACGCCTTCTTTGCAGTCCTCAAAATAAGAAGTTCCAAAATGGAAGGCTTGCAAGGATAGGTAGAATTAAGAAGAATATAAACCCTTCCAAATTTGACGGACTTCCGGCCATCCATGTTTCTGCTGCACTATGTGGCGACAGAATTGGGAATTCGTTATAGAAATTCGTCAGATTAGCTCGATATGCGGGGATTATTTCCCGGATTACATGTGCAATTCAAGCACAGTTCCTATCAGCATGGATAATACCATCCCCTTTCCGCTCATTGCCCGTTTCATCTCTGTCTTAAAAATCTGTTTCATGCTTTTCCCTCTTTCTTAAATTATATTTTCAAAGGGAAGAGAAAGGGGATGCTATTTTGTTGGAAAGACCACCTTTACGTCATCAATTCAGTACAATATAGCGCCGGATATCGTAATCTGGATTATCAATGACAGCTCCGGTCGGATTAATTTCCAAATACATTGCTTCTGAGTCTAACAATGCATCATTTACAACAAAATCATCGGCATTTTTTTCTTCCTCTGGTGCAAAAGTTTCAGCATAATAATTATGATTCAATATTCGCGGTTTTTCCTCCCCAAATAAGTTACTTCGCCTATATAGTCACTGTACTTTGATGGTGCCGAAAGAAACCTCAGGCGTATATATCCCCAGATAAGATCGTTTTCTATCGTTTTACTACTTTGATTTTTACAGAAAGATTGACTACAACGTAAGAAAAATCATTTGTAATATTTCCTTGTTCATCTAACACTGCTCCCGGATAATCTGCAAGATTTTTCCTTCCGGAAGTGCATACCCCGGATACTCCTTTCCTTTTGTCCATGATAAAACTGTGAAACTATAATATGTGCTTTTTATCGCGTTTCCTGTTGAAACTATATTTTTTCATCGACTCCGAGTTTGTTTGCAAATTCTTTAGATACTTCATCTGGCTCCTCTTCTTGGGCTACCACATCAAGACTTTTTTTAAATTCATTTTCTTTTCTATATTCTCTTTACTTATGCTACCTGTTCCGCTTTGTAAGAAATTAACAGATAGTAACACGAATATAATGACAAAAAGAAACACCGCACAAGTTATTATTTTCTTTCTTCACAAATATCTCCTTCCGTCATTCATTCCCAACATAAACAACTCCTGTATGACACATGTTTTCAGTTATTTCATAACATCCTCCTGTTCCATTCAGATTCAAATATAAATTCTTAATATCTTTTCATTAACAATCCATGCCATATTGACTTGAACACTCTCACCAGGCTTTAACGATGGAATATAATTCTTCCCATTACCATAGTCAGCTTGTACGCTGGAATAAGTCATTTCAGCTGTTTTGGCAACACTGTCACTTATATAATAATCATAATCCTCACCAGCTTCTGTACCAGGCATGTAAATAGTATACGTGCCATCATTCTGTTTCGAAAGAGCAATCAGCGTGCCTAGATAGAGCATATGATTGAGTTCTTCCTCTGATATATTTGTGTATGTGACAGTCAAAAACAGTAATTTCTGATCCATGTTTTTCTTCTCTTACAACTGAATCCAGATTATTTACACCATCACCTTTTTTTTATATATGATAAATGATTCTGTACCAGTTTTCCGTTTGCATCAATTGCCGTCTTCCAGGCTTTCGGAATTTTATCACTGTCTAAAAGCTGTAAATTATCTGCGATCTGTACTTTATCTACACAAGCTGTCACCTTATCTGTAGTAATGTTATTTCCGTTATTATCTTCAGCATAAGAATCTAAATTAAAAGCTTCTCCAATTTGACGAACCGACAGCTCACCATTTGTTACATCTATTTTATCTGCATAGACTGTCGGTTCAATAATATCACTCCAGGTAATCATGTCAGCAGTTTTGATCATTTCATCCTCTTCCGTAATCACAAGATTTTCAGCAAATTTATATGCTTCTTCTTTTGAAATTGTATTTCCAATATAGAGTGTCAAAACACGATATTCTTCCGGACACAGAAGATAAATTCTTTGATCAAATGAGTTTTTCTCCATTTATTGTATTGTATTTGAGATAAATTCCATCATAGGATCCGAAAACATGATTTTCACTTTCTATAACATTTCTATCCAACAATGATTTATCCAGACTCTTCTCATCCATCAAAACAGTATCAACGGTTATCCCTGCTGTATCAAGTGTAGCTTTATAGCCTAACTTATTAGGATTAACTGATAGCTGTCTCCATTAACTTACCAACACCTGTCTGGTCAAGCTTAGCAAATGGATCGTTCTCGAAGATCTTGTTATCATAGTAAGCATTTAAGAACTTACCTGCATCGTCACGGGAGAAACCGAATGTCATCTGTGTAAGGTCGTTTGTACCGAAGCAGAAGAAATCAGCCTCTGTAGCGATCTCATCAGCTGTAAGAGCAGCTCTTGGGATCTCGATCATTGTACCAACATGGTACTTGATGTCAGCATTTGCAGCAGCGATCTCAGCGTCAGCTGTCTCAACTACAATCTTCTTAACGAACTTAAGCTCTTTGATCTCACATACTAATGGGATCATGATCTCAGGCTCGATATCCCAGTCTGGATGAGCTTTCTTTACATTGATAGCTGCACGGATAACAGCCTTTGTCTGCATCTTAGCAATCTCAGGATATGTAACTGCAAGACGACATCCTCTATGACCCATCATTGGGTTGAACTCATGAAGTGATGCACAGATAGCCTTGATCTCTTCTACTGATTTATTCTTAGCCTTAGCAAGCTTCTCGATGTCAGCCTCCTCTGTAGGAACGAACTCATGAAGAGGTGGATCAAGGAAACGAATTGTTACTGGGCATCCCTCAAGAGCCTCATATAATTTCTCGAAATCTCCCTGCTGATATGGAAGAATCTTGTTAAGAGCTGTCTCTCTCTCCTCTACTGTATCAGAGCAGATCATCTCACGGAATGCAGCGATTCTCTCTGGATCGAAGAACATATGCTCTGTACGGCAAAGTCCGATTCCCTCTGCACCAAGCTCACGAGCCTTCTTAGCATCTGCAGGAGTATCTGCATTTGTACGAACCTTAAGTCTTCTGAACTCATCAGCCCATGCCATAACACGTCCGAACTCACCAGCGATTGAAGCATCAACTGTTGGGATGATTCCAGCGTAGATGTTACCTGTTGTACCATCGATAGAAATCTCAGATCCCTCTGTGAATGTCTGTCCTGCAAGTGTGAACTTCTTGTTCTCCTCGTCCATATTGATATCACCACAACCAGATACACAGCATGTTCCCATACCACGTGCAACTACGGCTGCGTGAGATGTCATACCACCACGAACTGTAAGGATACCCTGAGCAGCCTTCATTCCTGTGATGTCCTCTGGAGATGTCTCAAGACGTACAAGTACGACTTTCTCTCCTCTTTCAGCCCATGCCTCAGCATCATCAGCTGTGAATACAACTTTACCACAAGCAGCTCCCGGAGATGCTCCAAGACCCTTTCCAAGTGGAGTTGCAGCCTTAAGTGCAGCAGCATCGAACTGTGGATGTAATAATGTATCAAGGTTACGAGGGTCGATCATTGCAACAGCCTCAGCTGGTGTCTTATGTCCCTCATCTACTAAATCGCAAGCGATCTTAAGAGCAGCCGGAGCTGTTCTCTTACCGTTACGGCACTGAAGCATATAGAGCTTCTTGTTCTCAACTGTGAACTCCATATCCTGCATATCATGGTAGTGATTCTCAAGAGTCTCACAAACCTTAAGGAACTCAGCGTATGCCTCTGGGAACTCCTGCTCCATCTGAGCGATTGGCATTGGAGTACGAACACCGGCAACTACGTCCTCACCCTGTGCATTGATAAGGAACTCACCCATAAGCTTGTTCTCACCAGTTGCAGGATCACGTGTGAATGCAACACCTGTACCAGACTCGTTATTTAAGTTACCGAATACCATAGGCATTACGTTAACAGCTGTTCCCCATGAATAAGGGATATCGTTATCTCTTCTATAAACATTTGCACGTGGGTTGTCCCATGAACGGAATACAGCCTCGATAGCAAGCTTTAACTGCTCTACAGGATCTGAAGGGAAGTCTGTTCCTAACTGATTCTTGTACTCAGCCTTGAACTGCTCTGCTAGCTCTTTAAGGTCAGCTGCTGTAAGGTCTACGTCAAATTTAACACCTCTGTCCTCTTTCATCTTGTCGATGAGCTGCTTCTTTCCTACTTCCATAACAAATGTCACGCAGAATCACGCAGAATGGTGTTCCGATTTCATCCTGACGACGATATCTCTTTCCGATTGTTCCTCTGTCATCATACTCACAGTTGTATGTCTTTGAAAGCTGTGCAAATACCTTTTCAGCACTCTCATTTAGCTTCTTTGACAGCGGAAGCACTCCAATCTTTACAGGTGCAAGTGCTGGATGGAAATGGAATACTGTTCTGACATCCGGCTTCTCCGGTGTACCGATATCCTCCTCATCATAAGCTGCGCAAAGGAAGGCAAGTACTACACGGTCTGCACCGAGTGATGGCTCGATAACGTATGGCAGATATTTCTCATTCTTCTGATCATCAAAGTATGTAAGGTCCTGTCCTGAAACTTCCTGATGACGTCCGAGATCATAATCTGTACGATCCGCAATGCCCCAAAGCTCGCCCCATCCGAATGGGAATAAGAACTCGATATCTGTAGTTCCCTTTGAGTAGAAGGCTAACTCAGCAGGATCATGATCACGCAGTCTCATCTCATCCTCCTTGATTCCAAGGGAAATGAGCCAGTCACGGCAGAAGCCTCTCCAGTACTTAAACCACTCAAGATCTGTTCCAGGCTCGCAGAAGAACTCAAGCTCCATCTGCTCGAACTCACGTGTTCTGAAGGTGAAGTTACCAGGTGTAATCTCGTTACGGAATGACTTACCAACCTGTCCGATACCGAACGGAATCTTTTTACGTGATGTACGCTGTACATTTTTAAAGTTTACAAAGATACCCTGTGCTGTCTCAGGACGAAGATATACTGTATTCTTAGCATCCTCTGTAACACCCTGGAATGTCTTGAACATGAGGTTGAACTGTCTGATATCTGTGAAATTGTGCTTGCCGCATGATGGACATGGAACATTGTGCTCCTTGATGAAATCTACCATCTGCTCGTTTGTCCAGCCATCAACTGATGTCTCAAGCTCAATACCATTGTCCTGCGCAAAATCCTCGATGATTTTGTCGGCTCTGAATCGCTCGTGGCACTCCTTACAATCCATAAGCGGATCTGAGAAGCCGCCGAGATGTCCGGATGCAACCCATGTCTGTGGATTCATAAGGATGGCACAGTCAACACCTACGTTGTAAGGGTTTTCCTGAATGAATTTCTGCCACCATGCTCTTTTGGAGAGGTTCAAGGAGAGTTTTCCCAAAATCCAGATTAAAGAAATCCCTCTGCGCTTTCACAGATTTCTTCCTCTACTCCTTCAGCTGCTTCCTTATTCTCTGCGCTGACCGAGATATACATCTTCAACTTCGGTTCTGTCCCTGACGGCTGCACCACGATCGAACAATGATCTTCCAGCTTATCAAATTTCTTGACATCATTTACGAATCGACTCCTAATAGTCTATCGTAACTACATAGAAGAAAATGAAACAGCGAAAAGCACAATCTTGGCTTTTAAGGCAAAACAGTGGCGTTACCACTGCTTTTCTATACTCACTCGGGCTGATGCCCTCTACTTTATGAAATGCCCTGCTAAAATAATTCGCACTATCCATTCCGACTACACTGATCTCATCCATCGTCAGATCTGTAAAACGAAGGAGCTGCTTGGTGATGGTGCATATATATTCGTGAAGACGACTCAGCAAATGCCTGCGGATCAAATAACTCTTGTTTCATCTTCTGCTCTCCTTTTTTCTTACCGTTACTAAACATTCAAATATAGGATAGCATAATTTTATTTAGAAGTGAATTAAAATGTCATCGCACCAAAGCTGCAATTTAGATTATAACTCAAAATCTTTCAATAGCTTTTCCTGATATTCCTTGTCAACTGCCGCTTTCAATATATCTTCTGTACGCCCAAGCTTTGACAATTCAATATTTAACTGGTTAATTCTGCTTTCTCCTTCTGTTCGTCCCTTTTCGTCCTTCCTCCATTCCAATCTTACGACCAGCTTCGATTCCCGTCTTTCTGCTGTTAACATTCCTATATTGTAATCCCTGATCGCTCTTTGTCTTGTCTCGTATTCTAACCTCTTCTTTTCATCTGCGCTTAATTTATCCAATACGTCATATGCTTCTTCCAATTCAGAATTTTTTCCTTTGCCATCTCTTCAAAATCCTTTCTGGTTTTTCCTCCAAGAAAGCGCATCCACTGCAACAGGCTTGTCTCATTCTTCTCTTCCGGCGGAAGTTTCGACAATTCTAAGATATACATCTCCATAAGATCTGTATACTCTTTTCCTGTCTTCGTATCACAAAATGCAATTCTTCGATAGCACTCCTTATCATCTCGGAAATGATCATATGCAAGAATACTTACATGGATACACTTCTTTCAAGCAATCGTATCCCTCACCTTCTTTGATCTCACTTGCATACATCTTACTCAGATAATAAACAGAACGATTTGCCCAGCAATCAAATGCTTCTACCTGCATCTCAAAATCAATTTGTTCCCCATCCTTCAGTTTTCACTCGGACATCTAAGATTCCATACTTATCATCTTTTCGATTCTTTTCTGAGAATCGTAGGCATAAGTTCTGTGCTCTCTACCTCACTGGACGGAACGTTTAATAATGCTGCAATGATATTCTTACGGATATTGTCATTCTGCATCAATTCCTTAAAACAGAAATCTACCGTTGGAAGCATGATAAAATCTTCCTGTTTCGCTTTCGATGCTTTACAATGTGATGATGCTCGCCTGGTTGATACACTTTTTCTTGTTTTCTTTCATAGAATTTTCCTCTCTTCTGTGCAATGAATGATTGCCTGAAGTAGAGGATTCTAAAGTTATATTTATCTTAACACAAGATAGTTTTCTATGGAAGTAACTATCCCTTAAAATCAGATATTTAAGAAACTTACTCCATCACATAATCTTCAAACAATATTCATTTTTTTGGTTGTCATCGGATTATCTGCTCGGAAATCTGAGCTTATTGAATAATTACCGATTTGGTTCATAGATCTTTTTGCAGTTCATCAGAATGATGACTGCGTGGTAATTAGATTAGCATGAGAATTCTATTATTGCAAGCTGAATTTTTTAATGCTCTGGTATTCGCAGGTGTTGTGTTACTGTTCTTTACGTGTAGCCAGTAGCGTATCTTCGCGTCAATCCGCACATAGAAGAAGTTTTTGGAATATCTAAGGACTATTCCAGCACTTCTTCTACTTCTTTACTGTACTTAACTGGAGCAACCGGAAGTGGTAAAAACTTATATGGCCTGTGCCTTTGGCATGGAAGCATGCAAGCACTATTACTCAGTACGGTATGTACGACTTCCTGATCTATTATTGGACTTACAGGCTGCTATGGACAATGGAACTTTCTCGAATGTCCTGAAGAAATATACCAAGCCAATAGTACTGATCCTTGATGAGTGGCTGCTTCTTAAACTGACCGAAGCTGAAGCTAGAAATCTTTTTGAACTGATACATAAAAGACGTAAAATCTTCAACAATCTTTTGTTCTCAATTCCGTGAAAGTGAATGGTACCAGCAAATCTGTGATGGTGAAAGTACTCTTGCCGATGCCATCATGGATCGTATTTCGTATGATTCCTATAAAATCGATATTGAAAAGTGTTGACCCAGCTAAAGACCTCTCTATGAAGTATATGGACTGGATCCAGCAATGGCAAAGTAACTTAATAAACAAACTGGGGTGGCTCCGTTAGTCGGACAGGTGGCTCTCGCCACACCGGACTGGCATGGCTCTGCCGCACCATAATATTCAATGCAGCCTAAGGAGGGATTTTCTCTCCCTACCCAGTTACGCATATCAGTTCATTATAAAAAGCTTAGATTTTTGTCTTGACAACTGAACCACAATACTTACGTAAGATATACCCACATCCAAGAACTTTCCTAATATATTAAAAACCAGTGGAGCTAAGCAAAGCTTAGCCCCACCGCTCCTGATAATGAAATAATCAATTGACCGGTATATCAATGCAAACCAATAAATTTTAATACTTTCTTTAATCCATTTTTTTCCTTTTTAAATACAATTGCTTCCTATAAATTTTATCAACACCACTATATCCTATTTTTTTTATATGTTTGAAATATTTTTAATTCTGAGATTCGTATGTTGAGTTGGATGTTTTAATTGGGTATTAATAATTTTCACTTTTTCAATGTCTACAGGTACCTTATTAATAAATTCCCCGTACTTTTCCAATATCTCATTTCCTCTATTTGTATTTACTAGTAAACAGGATACACCTTTTCTTTTTTGGAAAAATCTCCTCCATTTTCTTCCATAATTTCAGAACTATATTTTTCTACCCCCAATAATCTCCAATGGTTAAATCGCCGACTCTTTTTTTCTTGTGCAAAAGGGCATTGATAACAACAATCACGATAAATTTCTCCATCAAGAAAAAAAACTATAATAAGATGATGTTCTGGAATTTATAGGTTCAACAATCATCTTTCCATCCTTTATTCCTAAAATACTCCCCTTTGTTCCCCATCCATATTGTTTGTCTCGAAATATAAATTTCTTAATATCTATCCTTTTTTGTTTTTTCCGCTTGAAGATAATCATTTAAAAAACTTCAAACTTGGAACACCATGACAAATAATATCTATTGTAAATAAATTATCTTCAAATCTTCCTCTAGTACAACTTTTAATAGCTGCAACCTGACACGGTGTCCCTGAAAAAAAGTACTTTTTCCCCTCTTTTAAATATGAAATCATTTCATTAAAGCACTGCTTCACATCGCTTTGAACATACTTTGAACCTTGTAATTTTCTAATTCAACTTCTGACTTAATTAAAATATGTTTTACTTCAGCACAGTTATTCTCAATTGACATTTCAACTCCCATACAATTTCCACGCGTTTTAGAAAGATCGTGCTATCGCAGAAAATATTCCTCAGAAGCGGATTTTTGTAAAAAAACATCACTCGTATTAACGGCTGCATAACTTTTTTTTTATAATATTTGCACTGTCTGCATTATAACCACATATTTTTTTACACGCTCCACAATCCATACACTTTTCTTGGTTAATTTTAGGATATATAACCCCAATTTCATCCATCTTCATTTTCTATAGCATTTTGTGTACAAACTGTTTCACATATTCCACATCCACAACATTCTGATTTATTGTTATAAACTTGAATCATATTAAAATGTCCTTCATTTTCTCGACTTTAGTTCACTCTTTATTAATATAAAACGAATCACATTAAAGTTAACAATTAAAGCATAGCATATTGATACTATACATCCTACTATAATACTTGTTTTACTTTGTACATAAAATAAAATAATAATTAGTACACAAATTATCAATGAAACTATTCTATTTTTCCAATTCTCTTTTAATTTAATATATTTTCCAACTTTAATTCTTCTATAAATATATACTGTAAAATTTGCAACTAGTGTTGATATTGCAGCTGCATATATCCCCAAACTTCTAATCATAATAATATTAACAGCTAGATTTATTATAGCAGCTACAACAGTTGTTGTCCCCATAATTTTGTATCCTTATACGCTGTAAAAATCCCACCATAAAATCCTGAAATATTTGCGTGAAATACGTAGCCAGCAAAAGAATCGGCACATAATAGATTGCACTGTAATAATTTTTGTTAATTAATATTCTAAATACGATTGGCATAAATGCTATCATTCCCAAAACAATTGAAAATAGAAAATTTTTCAAATATTCGTACACCGAATTATAAAATTCATCTTGCGACTCACCTCCAAGTACTCTAGCTGAGCTTTCTTTCCAAGACTGGTAAAAAGAAACCATAAACAGTATCCATCAAATTAGAAACTTATACGATACAGCATATAAACCAGTAGCTTCACTTCCAATCATGTTCATCAAAAATAATACGATCTGAAAGATTAATAATTGTCCAGGACACTTTTATTAGGAATTAAAGGAAATGAATACACTATCATTTCCTTAGCTAATGATATCTCTACACATTTAATATTAATAAATTTCCATAACTTTATTTTCAAAACAAAATCGTAGCAACAATTAATTGTGCTAAAATTGAGGCCAACAACATACCCCTGCAACCCCAATTTCAACACGGCTATAAAGACAACATTTAAAACAATTTGAAGTGAACCTAACAGAAAATTAAAAAAAGCAAATTGATCGGTTCTTCCAATCCCCCTTAAAAGAGCACTTAACATTCCACAAATAACATTTAATAAAATATAAATAATAGCATAAACCGTATAACTATAATGCAATCCCTCCATAATAGGAATTCCAAGTACTGTAAATAAGGTCATTCCCACAGCAACAATCATTACAGCTGTAGAAATTATTTTCTTTTTTTATCAAGTTCTGTTTTACAATCAATTAAGAATCGAAATATAGATTCATCCATTAATACTGAAACAAACGGAACACAAAAGTTGCTATACTTATTATGTAATCATATATGCACCATATTCAGCTGTAGATAAGACAGCTGTATAAAGTGGTAATAAAAAAAGGAAACTAATTTAGTGCTAATATTTCCAATGGCAATAATTCCAGTATTTTTAATCAGTCTCCTTCTTTCATTCATTTGAATTAATCCCCTCTACGTTCAATGCATTCTCTAAATATATCATTGATTCTGTTTTCATGTCAGCTAAAAGCTGATGAACTTTATCATATGAATTTATCGCAATAATACATCCATTACTCTCTAAGTTAAATCGTTCCTCTAGTCCTAAAGAGCTCAATAATTCTGTTATTCTTCCAGATGATTTTCCTCTTGCACAAGATGTGAAATTTTTTTTGAATATAATAGAAAAACAGTTGCATGAAACGAGTTTGTCAATACATATTCTGCATTATAAATCATGCTAACAAATTCTCTGGGATTGCACTTACTTACAATCAAAACCTATATTTTTAATCATTGCATTATTATTATCAAAAACATATTTAATTTGAAGTCCATTCCGTTTGGCTATCTTTTTAGCCTCATTTACGATATTGCCATAAGCTTTCGTACCACCAAGTATATATACAAAAATATACTTTCCCGCTGATACCATTTTCTCCAGTTTTAGCCCTTGAATATAATCTTCCTTTTTTCAAAAGGAGTGTTGGATCTACTACAGTTTGAATTGAAATCGGCAAAATTTAACTGTTCTAACATCTGTATCATTGAAGCTTCTCTCACAGAAATAGCGTAAAATTCCTCAAGTGCCTTTCGCATTTTTTTTCCTTATCATTATCCAACAGCAAATAATCTCCCATACTTGGTGCATAAGCTATTTTTCTCTTCCCACTTACAAAGTCCAAAAAATATGTCCGCAAACACCATTTGTACAATTCAAATTCCAAATTTGATCACTTCCGCAAATAAAACAATCATAATATGATGCTATCTCTTGCCAGCCATCCGATGCCCCAATCCGCACAGATGATAATTTCAAAATTCTTTACGGAAATTTTGAAAATTTTTAATACGCTTACAATGTACAGAATATGAAAAACATCAGACAAAAAGCCTTTGGTTGCCGAGAATATAAATAGGTTCTAAAGGGTTTGTATTGACGATAATCATGCTCAAAATAATAATCAATTATTTCCGCATCATATCCCTTGTCATTTAAATATTCTGTTAACGCATAAGCTTGCAGAACAGATCCGTAATTATCTGCACCATGAAATGTAATTATTCCAATCTTCATGATTTGCTAATCTCCCTTTTTTTAACATGTAATTTATTGGAATTACCATAATAATTTGCAAAAATAAATAGTAATGTAAAATTAAACTGTGGCTTAAAAAGTAATTCTCAAACAAGCCATAAACTAAAAAATGTTAAAACACAAATAATAATCCTAGTATCTCGAATCTGTATTGCACATTTAATCACCTTAAAAAGTCCCATAAAATAAAACAGTGATACAATAATTCCAAATCTAATCAGAATATATCCCTAGCTATTATCTAATGCAAATAATAAAAGTGAACGTTTTTCCGTATCAAATATTATAGGACTACCCAACATTTTTACTCCATATTTTACAAAAAAAGCATTCATTGTCCGTATACGTCCCGTAGTAAATAAATCTATTGCCACCATAAACGGATTTGAAGGAGTATACTTAACCATAAAATAATAACTAATAGTCGGACAAAAAATTAATAAAACTATAATTCCAAAATACCACATATTTAATTTTGACTTCTTATCAAACCATCTTTCTAACAATGCAATTACAGAAATAAATGCAATACATATAAAAGAAGATGAGCTATCAGTAATCTGCATCATACCATAACTAATTAAATTAATAATGGCAATATGGTATAGCTTAATTGATTTCCAGTGTAAATAGCACCAACAAATTACAATTACCAACAATACAACTCCAAGCACATTAGGATGCGTAAAACCATATGCATATCTTTTTCCTGTTTTATCTACAGTATCCATGACAGTATTTGATATAAGTCCAGTTACAGCCATCAATGGAATTAAAATACCCAAAACAATAAAAGTTTTAAAATATACAGAGACAATAAAATCACACTCGATATCTCGAACTGCAAAAATCATCAGTCCCCATGCCAGCAATGGTATATACTGACTCGTATAAGTAACAATACATATAACACCCATTACAACTGCAAATAGAACCATTGTTTTATAGTTCACATTCCTATAATAAGATACAAAAATTATGTATATAAAAAAGCAGTATACTAAAAAAATACCAGATATTACTAAATGTAGCATTAACTGGTACAGTAGTCCCTCCAACTACAATTGAATATATAAGCCAATTTACAATCGCCAGTGTATATTTTACTGATTTTTTAGAAAACTTGACTACTTTCTTCATCATTCATTTCTCACTTTATCCGATTCACAATTTTAGAACAACAAACAAACAAACAATTTCCATAAGACATCTGAGCCAAAATAAACTTTTTTAAATATTGTTTTGCACTTCGATTATTTTTTATCAATTCAGCTCTATAAGGCATTGCTTTTTTGCAAGCTGCCTTATCGCATCCATATAACATTTTTGTTTATTAGCCTTATTCATCAAAGCAGCAACTCTGATGCCCACATCAACCACTCTCTCAACTCCCACATCAACAGAGCCATTTTCTCTCAAAAATGTCAAAAATCAACGCAGTAGCATAAAGATAATCTAAATGCCTTGAATTAAGACCTCCAGAAACTACATTTCCTAAGCGATTAATGCGATAATAATATAAGGGTTTTTTGGTTACAGCGACAGAATTAGCTTTTAATAAATATTCAGATAAAAACAAAGTATCTTCTGCATATCTGATTCTTTCATTAAATCGTATACAACCGATAAGTTCTCTTTTAAAAGCTTATTCCACAATGTCCCTGATTGTTCAATTACATTTCCTAATGCAGAACCGCTGTTATAACACACTTCATCTTCTTTGAATCTCCGCCATATATTTCTTACTGTATAATCTCTTCGTTTCCTGCCAAGCTCCACAGCAAGCCGTATCTGCCTCAAATTTATCAGCCAGTGCAAGTAATACCTCATACATATCTAACGCCAACCAGTCGTCCGAATCTACAAAACTAACCCACTCTCCATGACATTGTTCAAGTGCAAAATTTCTTGCTTTAGACACCCCTCCATTTTGTAAATGAAAACCTTAATACGAACATCTTTTTTGAGACCATTCGTCACACATCATAGACGTTCCGTCAGTGGAGCCATCGTCAATTAATATAATTTCAAGATTCTTATAACTTTGCTCAATGATTGTTTTAATGCACTTCCCCAAATATGCTTTTTGTGTTATAAACAGGAACTATAACTGATATAAGAGAATTATTTTTCAACACGATATTTCTCCTTCACATTCTTTCAAATAAGCGCATAATCTTACATAAGCCTCATTCAAATCAACTTTTGCATACCAACCTAATTCATTTATTTTCTTGAACTCATATATAATTTAGTGTCTGGTGCATATCCAAGCTTTTCAGCATTCTCAGGAATATCTACAACTACTTCACAAGTATCTCCACCAATTGTTTTTGCAAAAAGCTTTTTTGCCATATCATAAATTGTCATATGGTTATTTTCATTTGTAATGTTATATGTTTCTCCTTCAATCCCATGCAACAGAAGAAACAAAATTGCTTGAACAGCATCTGATGTATATACATAATTTCCTTCTGATTTACCTGCCGTATGTAAAACAATAGGACTTTTTTTCATTGCACATAATGTATGTAAGACGTATTTGAATTGTAGGAACTCCATATTCTGCATAAAACCCTATTTTCTCCATAATGTATGCTCAAGGCACCAAAGGTTTGTGCAAGACGTATTTGAATTGTAGGAACTCCATATTCTGCATAATAGCCTTTACATAAACATTCACATGCTCTTTTTCCCTCTGGATATCAAGAACGAATATTATCTAGATCTAAGTACCCCAATTCGTTTTCTTTTTACTTTTTCACTTTTATCAATAATGCCATATGCTTCCATTGAGGACAAATAATTATCTTTTTTTACCCTTTTTTCCTTTGCAAGTTTAAGCATACATTTGGTTCCTTGTATTGCCCCCAACAATGTCTCAACTGGAGTTTTTACCATTTGCTTGGAGGTTGTAACTGCAGCTGTATGAATAATATAGTCAATATCACCTTTAATTTCCAAAGTTTCTATTTTTTTTATCATCTAAAAATCCAGCAAAACAAAGTTGATACTATCACAATCATACCCAGCAAAATAACTTTTGGCTTTATCAAAATTCCTCACCGTACCATAGATTTTAATCTCTAAATTTTGTGTTCTATTCAAATATATAAAAATTTTATAAGAAGACTTCCAAGTAAGCCCGTAGCTCCTGTAATCAAAAACGTTTTGTTGCGAAATTGTTCCAGTCCTTCCATATCTGCAATTTCTGAAAAATCTTTTTTAAACTTTCATGAATCATTTTCTCACCTGCTTTCAAATGAATAAATTTGAGCATTTTCTTTTTGCCTCAAGTAAAGCTCGCATAGTATAAAAATCTTCTGGTGTAGTAATTTTTTATATTTTCATCAGATCCAGTTACAAGATGAAGATCTCTTCCGTAACTTTGCATCATTGTACATGAATCAATACAATCTGTTACTCCTTTTTTTAAAGCATCCTGATGCGCATGCAAGATATCATCAAGCCAAAAACTTTGAGGTGCTTTTTGCCACGCGCGAATTTGCTCTGCTTGGAACATAATCAATTTTTCTGCATCTGGATCAACTACTAAAAATAGTTTCCTTTGACAACCGCCGTTGTAATTGCTGAGCCATACATCTGTACACTTTTAATATTATCCGAAATTAATTTTTCATCTATTAATGGACGAACACCATCATGTATAAAGCACTATAGATTTTTCATCACCACTAATTTCTTTCTGCAGCACATAATCCATGATAAATAGAAAGTTGTCCTGTTTCCCCGCCTGAACAATTTTTTTTCACTTTTTTCAATCCTATACTTATAAACCAAATCATTCATATAAGAAATCCAATTTTCAACACAAACAATAACAATTCCATCTATATCCTTATGCTTCTCAAATTTCTCCATAGTATGTACTATAATCGGTTTGTTGTAAATCTCCAAAAACTGCTTTGGCTTTTTCTTTGGTATGCATTCGCTTTCCAACACCGCCTGCAAAATTACTACAATATTCACAATTCTCTCCTCCACACATTAAGTTTTTTTAATTTAACCTGAATTATTCACGGAACAATATTTGATATATCTTGCTGAATGAACTACTTTTGCAGCAATCTTCAGCAGTTTTAAACGTATGGTATCAATACGTTGTTTGCGCATTTTTGCGGATAATACCAGTCGTCTAAACCAGTTAAATATGTTATACGCAAGAGCGTGTACCTGAAGCCTGTTTGCATTTACGATTCTAGCATTTGATACTTACTGGTGATGAAGCAAAATCAAAACCAGACTTGCTTTCTTTAATGAAGTTTTTTCCATCCGTCCCTCATCATTGCAGTAAAACTTGATAAGATACATAACCTGGTGAGGAATCCATGTTTGTGACAACAAAGGTGTACATGTAAACCATGGATACTCTGTCCAATTCAGAAAGCAAAATAAGTATTTCTTCTTGTATTTCTTTTACAGTTGGCTTTTGATTCATTATTTCCTCAATTCTTAAGTAAATATGCATGTAAAATAAATTTTATATTTGTATGAAAATATCGTTTAAACAATCTTTTGGATCTTGCATCAAACGATACAACCACTCCAAATTACACTTCTGCATCCACTGTGGTGCTCGCTTAACATTTCCCGCATAATAATCAAATCCTGCTCCTACGCCAATCATCAATCCATTTACTGCCTTGATGATCAAACATCCATTTTTTTTGTTTCGAGCTCCTAAACCAATCCAAACAAAATCTGGATTTGTTTCTTTTGTTTATTTTCTCAATCACCTCATTATCTTCCTCACTAGATAATGCACGGAAAGGTGGGACTATACATTCCAGCAATCTGAATTTCTGGATAATACTCTTGAAGTTTATTTTTAATTTTTTCTAAAGTCTCTTCTGTACTTCCATAAAAATAATGACGATAGCCTCTTTTTTGAAATTTTAAACAGTTCTCCCATCAGGCTTGGACCTGTTGTTCGCTCCATCATAACAACTAATGTTTTCGTCCTAACGAAGAAAGTGGCCACCATCTGGTATATAGCCATAATACCTCCATTTTGAATTGCACAATAAGAGGCTTCCTATAACTCGTTACTGTTGTATGAACATTCGAAACACAGATGTAATCTCCCTTCAAATTCGAAAGATTTTCTCCAAATAATCCAATAACCACTTCATATTAATTGCAGCAATATTCACACCCATAATATTACAAATTGGAATCTCCGCTTTATCAACCGTTCTTTTATATGTCATTTTATCTGTTTTTTCCCTCCTATGGCTATATACGTTCAATTTTAGAATAAGAGAAAACTTCCAACCATATCTATCCCTGTCTTCCCTTTTCTCTCCGTTCATTTCTCCCCTATAGCTATACGTTCAATATCAATAACACCTGCAGCTTCCTCCCGGTTCCACTGCAGATCATCATTCATTCTATTTCATCTCTTCCATCCAATCCATCACTTGGATCCACTGCCCTTAAGCACGACCCCGACGGTCTTGAACAGAATCTTAATATCCATTCCGATATTCCAGTTCTTGACATATTCCATATCAAGCTTTACAACTTCCTCAAAGTCAGTGATATCACTTCTTCCGCTCATCTGCCACATTCCGGTCAGTCCTGGCTTCACGGCAAGTCTTCCGCGGTGATATGGCTCATACTGTTTTCCACTCATCTACTGTTGGTGGACGGGTTCCTATGAGACTCATATCTCCTTTGAACACATTCCAGAACTGCGAATTCATCCAGAGATGTCTTACGGATAAACCAGCCAAGTCCATGCTTGCTTCCATCCGCTCCGCTTCCGATGATTCTTGGGTCATTCTCCATCTTGAACATGAGCCCCTTCATCTCGTTCTGTTTCATCAGTTCTTTCTTGCGTTCCTCTGCATCCATATACATGCTTCGGAATTTATAGATTTTAAATAATTTTCCGTTTTTTCCTACTCTCATCTGAGAGAAGAAAATCACTCCCGGTGAAGCAATATAGATTGCCGGCGCAAGGAATATTGTAATGATACCTGTCAAAATCATTCCAACGATTCCGCCACAGATGTCCATCGTTCTCTTCATCACGGCTTGTCGTGAGGAAATCACTCTGACGCTGGAAGTCAGGACTGTATATCCACCCATACGGTTAATAAACTGATTTCCTGCCCATCCTGCTCTGTCTTCCAGACATTCGTGAACTGTAATTCCCATATTCACACATGTGTCAAACAGATCTTCCGGTATCAATGTTTTCTTCTTAATTCCAACAAGAAGAGCATCAACCCATCTTGTCTGTATGTATTCAGTTAATGTATCAATCTTGCTTACGACCGAATTCCTTCGATCAATTCATTTTCTTCCGGTTCACGGTCTGCAAGTACGATTCCAACAATATCGAATTCATTAAATACATTCTGTTCCACCTGTCTTAACATGGAATCTATTTCATAACTTGTTGAAACGAGAAGCATGTTCGTTTTTGCATAAAGCATATTGCCATGTTTCAGCAAATATTTCTTCCATACGATTCGCACCGCATAAAAGCAGAACCACTGCCATTGGAATGAATGAGCTGATCATAAGACGCGAGGTCATGCTTCCCTGTTTGCTCATAAAGAGATATACGATCACAAGCACACTCACGATAAACACATGCTTCAATACATTCTTAAACTCTACAAAATATCCTCTTCTCATGATCCCATGATATGGCTCTGTAAAGAAAGCTGTACAAATGTCTATCAGTATAATAATAATCCCGATATTCAGATATAATCCGTTATGATACAGATTACTTGTTCCCATGCGCAATACATAACTGCTTATATAAGCCAGCTGTAATGCAACAAGAGCCAGTATAATGAAATCCCAGTGCTTCAACCAGCCGTTACTGTTCTTTCTATACATTCGCGTACACCCTTTTTCCCCTGATAATCTTCTGTCTGACTGCATAACAAAACATCTGATTTCATTTATCTTAAATGCTTTTTGTCTGTTTTCTCTGTAAAATGGAATATGCAGCAGATATTCTCCACTGCATATCCGGCTATTCCTGTTTGCTTTTACCGTAGTAGTATGAACTATACTTTACTATAGTATTTTTCTTTCTTCATATCCACTTTATTCAGTACTGCACCGAGAATCTTACATCCACTCTTTGTAAGCTGTTCTTTTGCTTTCATTGCATCTCTTCTGCTTACTGCTTCGCTCTCGATTACGAGGATTGCTCCATCACATTGTTTTGCTGCGATTGCTGCATCACTCATACTGATGATCGGTGGTGTATCAATCAAAATATAATCATAAACTTTCCTTGTCTCTTCGATCAATCTGCCGAAACGTCCCTGCTCCAGAAGCTCTGACGGGTTCGGAGCATACAGGACCTGAAAAGATAATCTCAAGATTACGGTAATTGGTAGAATAAATTATTTCTTCTAAAGAAATCTGTCCACTTAAATACTGTGACAGTCCGTTGGTCTTTTTGTTTAACCTGGTAACGTTTGATATAACTGGACTTACGAATATCTGCATCTATGATCAGAACTCTCTTTCCCATCTTTCCAATCTACTGCAAGCTGGAAAGCCACGTCACTTTTTTCCTTCATTTGGATAACAGCTTGTGAGAACAATACTCTTCGTCTCTACACCACTGAACTGCATATTTGTACGGAGGGTTTTAATAGCCTCTTCATAGAAGACATCTTCTTTTCTGGAATCTGTCAACATAACTCTCTGAATTGCCATTTATTTTTCCTCCTTTTTCTTCTTTTTTCTTCGGTGTTGTCTTGCTTGAATTACGAAGTCCTTTTTCCCGTAATGTAGTCTTTTTCTATCCGGGATACTTGCCAGTGTTGTCAGACCGAGATAATTCTCGATATCATCCTCTGACTTAATCGTATCATCCATCAATGTGAGAAGGATAATAACACCTGCGGAAAAGAACCAGTCCTGCCAATGCTCCGATCAGCACATTCTTCTTTGTACTTGGGCTTGTCTGGATTGTCGGCACTTCACCTTCTTCAATGATCTTCGGCGGTGTTACTTCCATCTTGTCTCCGATAAAGTCAGCCGATGTCTTTGCCAGTGTATCCGCAATCTTCTTTTGCCATCTCTGGATCTTTATCTATCGCTGTAATGGAAAGAATACGTGTATCACTTGATTCTCTACTGTGATGCGCTCTTTTCAATTCCTTGTATGTCATATCCAGATTCAGTTCATCTACTACGTCCTGCAATACTGTACGGCTTGTGATCAGGATGTTGTAGTCTTTCGTCAGCTGACTGCCAATCTGCAGATCAGCCAGTGAAGAAAGTGTTGTTTCTTTTGTGAGAACAAGCATTAGCTGTTGCACTGTAAACAGGTGTTATAAAAAAGTTTTGTCACTGCTCCGGCAATCACTGCTCCCGCCAGTATGGCTGCAAGGATTACCAAAATGCGCTTTTTTCAATGCGTAGAATAGTTCTCTGAGGTCAATCTCAACCTCGTCGTCATCATGTCTTTCCCATCTTTGCTCCCCTTTATTTTATTATTTTGTTTTCTGTAATGCGAAGTGCATTCTTCTTGTTATCTGTCTGAGGTAAGTACTGTCTAAATGCTTCCTCATCCAACCCATTGCCTCTCTTTTGTATCAGTCATTCTGCTCCCGATATTGTGCATATCAGTTCCCATAAAATGGATATTCTTTTTTTCAGATTATCCTTACACCACCCCGCTGTTGCATCATGCCAGCCTCCACTGACGGATCTGTAATTCATCTGGATCAATGCTTCCAGATCGATCAGTTCTTCCACACGCTTACCTTTCTAAGGCAACGATACCTCTCCGCATGAGCAACTACCGGAGTATATCCTGCTTTGACAGATTCCTCACCGCTGTACATATCTCTGAATAAGGCACTGACGGCATAAACTCAACCAGTACGTAATTACTGTCTGCCAACGTAAGCAGTTTTCCTCTTCAAGCAGTCGTATAACACTATTAGAATAAAAATCTCCTGGCCTGTCCAGATTCGAATTGGTCTTTTGCACTTCACCTTTCCCTCTGGTCCTTGCACCGGACGATTTGCACGGCTCATCAGCTCATCCCGAAGCCGTCTCAGCTTCTCTGGATCTCTGTTCGGAAACGCTTTAGAATAATGTGAAGTTGCAAACACATCTGTGATTCCCTGTCTTCTCGCCATCGAAAGCATATGAAGACTTTTCTTTCATCGAAGACGCGCCATCATCAACTCCAGGCAAGATATGGCTATGTATATCAATCATCTTTAACTCGTCCTTTACATAATGAAAGAGACACCTGGGATAAAACCTGTCCTGCGTGCCTCCTTGTTCCGTCGTATCTTATTGCCTTTAACACCCAAATAATGATATTTCATTTTTTCCTTTTACTGTCAAGTTATTTTCATGTATATTTTATGAACCTTGTAACATTATAGTGATTTCTCGTTTATTTCTTCATTTTGGGTTCAAAAAAAATCAATGAAGCCAGGTATCCAAAAATAAGTGCTGCACTGATCCCGGCGGCACTTTTGCCTTGAACCCTCCCAGAAAGATTCCGAGGAATCCGTTTTTATCAACAGCTTCCTTCACACCTTTCCACAGGACATTTCCGAATCCAAGAAGTGGAACGCTTGCACCTGCTCCTGCAAATTTTACAAATGGTTCGTATGTCCGATAAATCCAAGCACTGCGCCTGTGCAGACGAGTAATACCATAACACGTCCCGGCATCAGCTTTGTTCTGTCCAGAAGAATCTGCACTGCAGCGCAGATGAGACCTCCGATTAAAAAATGCTTTTTATATAATCCATTTTTCTATTCCTTTTCTTTTTTAACACACACTTAGCACATTTTTTTACTTCTTCCTATTATAATAGGACTTTTCAACAGTGTTCGATCATAATCGCATGCGCAATTCCAGGCACACTTGCTCCTTCATTGAAGCTGACCGTCGACATCAATGCACCGGTCGGCACGAAGAGTATCTTTCTCCACTCTCCATTCTCAAGCTTTGGCAGAATATATGAAGCCAGTGTTGACGTCTGCGCATCCCACAGCCGCTTCCGCCGGCATGTGTATCCTGTGTCTCCTGGTCAAAGATAGTCATTCCACAATCCATATGCTTTTTTCTGATGTCATATCCTCTGCTTTTCATCAGGTCAAAAAGTATGGATTGACCAATATATCCAAGATCACCTGTTATGATCTGATCGTAATCTTCCTGGGTTCGTCCAAGATCCTGAAAATTGCGATAAATGGTATCGGTTGCAGCCGGGTCATACATGCCCCCATGTTCTGCGAATCCTTCAGACCAAAATCCACGATCTTCCCTATTGTGACTCCTGCAATCCGAATATGCCGGAACTGGGATTTTCTTTGATGCTGCTTATCGGAATGTATTTTATTCAGATGGCTTCCACACAAAGGAAAGCCCCCGCTGGCTGTCACTTACCAGTGTGCGGAAAGTGGTCTTTGATTCGCATATCCTAACGGAAATCGAAATTCTTTCTCTGCACTTCCGAAATGGCTGGATGTTACTGCCAGCATGTAATCTCCGTATCCTGCTGCCACACTCATTGCTGCTAATGCCAGTGCTTCTCCTGATGTGGAACATGCGCCATACAGGCCGAATATGGGAATCTGCAGATCTTCAACGCCCATAGAAGTTGCAATCCCTTGTCTGAGAAGATCTCCTCCAAAGAGATAACGCACAGACTTCGGATCCACATGTGACTTTCCCCAATGCCAGTACACAGGCTTCCTTCTGCATGTTGCTTTCGGCTTCCTCCCAGGTCTCTGCTCCAAACAGGTCATCCTCATTTGTCAGATCAAAAGCATTTTCCAAGCGGCCCTGCGCTTCTTTGCTTTCCTGCCACAGATGCAGCGCTTAGAAGATAAGGTGCTTTTTGTGAATACAATACTCTGTGCTCCACGAAGCTGGGACAGATGAAAAGACCACACTCTGATTCAACTGCCCGGTTCTTGTTTCCGTATCATTCATATCATTTCCTCATTTCTGATGTTTCATTATTTATTTTTAAGGATATTATTTTCATTTTTGTGAAAAACTATGTGTAGAATTTAAAAACAAAAAGAAGGGATTTTCATTTATGGACAAAATAGAACAATTGAAGCAACAGAAGCAATACGAAGCCTATGTCAAGAAGAAAACACCACAGCACAATGTGTGGTTCAACATGATGAAGGCGTTCTTCCTTGGTGGAACGATCTGCCTGATTGGACAATGTATTTATCATTTCTGTGAATTGAAAAAACTTTCCCGGATGACTGCAGCAGCTGGACTTCTATTCTGCTCATTCTTCTGAGTATCCTTCTCACCGGTACCGGAATTTATCCACTGCTTGCCAAATGGGGCGGTGCCGGTGCGCTTGTTCCGATTACCGGCTTTGCCAACTCTGTTGCTGCACCTGCAATTGAATATAAGAAGGAGGGGCAGGTTTTTGGTATGGTTGTAAGATCTTCACGATTGCCAGACCGGTGATCCTGTATGGAATTGTGACAAGTTGGGCGCTTGGAGTTGTATATTGGGTATGGACGTTGATGTGAAACAAGAAATGTGTTAGATAATGTATAAGGAAGCCGTTACTCACGGCTTCCTAATCTTTCTTTAAAATCTGTATAATCAAATGCGGTTAGCTGCTGCATGGTTCTGTCAGCATGTCTGATCCAGATATCCGGTAATGACATCCCATTAAATGTATTGTTTTTTTGCAAGTCGTATAAATCGCCATATCTCCAAACAGAAGGAGATCTCCGTATTCCGGTAGTTTGCTGAATTTATAGTCTCCGATCACATCCCCTGACAGGCAGGTTGGGCCTCCAAGTCGGACTGTAATCCCACTATCTGTTGTCTCATCCGATGCTCCAAGAAGCGGTGGACGATAAGGCATTTCCAGTACATCCGGCATATGGCAGGCGGCGCTGGCATCCACGATTGCAATTTGTGTCTCTCCGTTTTTCAGAACATCCAGCACGCTGGTCAGCAAGAATCCTGCATTTAACGCCCACGCTTCTCCGGGTTCAAGATAAACCTCTACCTTCCATTCTTCCTGTGCCATTCGAATGCATTGCTCCAGTCGCTCAATATCATATCCTGGTCTTGTAATATGATGACCACCGCCAAAATTGATCCATTTCACTTTGGCAATCAAATCACCGAACTGTTTCTTTACGGAAGCAAGGGTTGTCTCCAGATCATCCGAGTCCTGCTCACAGAGGGTATGGAAATGAACCCCATCCAAAAGTTCCATCAACTCCGGATTCTTCACAATTGCCTCATCCCACTGTACTCTTGTTGTACCCATGCGGCTTCCCTGTGCACAAGGGTCATAAATCTCATGTCCCTCCTGGGTAGAGCATTCCGGATTGATCCTGAGTCCCACGCTTTTTTCCTGCCTCTTTCGCCATTCTTCCAAAGCGAAGAAGCTGGGACGGAGAATTAAATACAATATGATCAGCATACTGAAGAAGTTCCTCGAATTCATCCGCCCGGTAACCTGCACAGAATACATGAACTTCTTTTTCCCGCCATTTCCTCTGCCCCTAATCTTGCCTCATACAATCCACTGGCCTCTGTACCAGCCAGATACGGTTCAAAAAAAGGATAACAATCATAATTACTGAATGCTTTCTGTGCCAGAAGCATCTTACATCCTGTCCGTTCTGCTACTTCACCGAGCAGTTTTGCGTTTTCTATAAGTGCTTTTTCATCCAGTATATAACAAGGTGTTTTGATGTTCTGAAATTCCGGCGGAATACCGCCGGTGGCTGTAAATGGTGCTCTTTTATCTAATCTTTCCATCAGTCTACCAACTTCGGATCATGATTTTCACTGCGCGGCAGACCATAACGGTCAAGTGCGTCCAGGAACGGATCCGGATCAAATTCCTCTACGGTATATACACCTGGTCTGATCCATTTTCCTGTCAGCATCATAAGTGCTCCGCACATTGCCGGAACACCTGTTGTATAGCTGATTGCCTGGCTTCCTACTTCGTGATAGCATTCCTGATGATCACATACGTTATAGATATAGTAAGTCTTCTCTTTTCCATCTTTTACACCGGTAAAAATACAGCCGATATTTGTTTTTCCTTTTGTGCGTAATTCAAGACTTGCCGGATCCGGGAGCAGTGCTTTCAGAAACTGGATCGGAACGATTTCCTGTCCATTGTACTGGATCGGTGTTGTAGAAAGCATTCCTACATCTTCAAGGCAACGCATATGATCCAGATAACTCTGTCCAAAAGTCATGAAGAAACGAATACGTTTTACACCCGGGATTGTTTTTGCAAGAGACTCAATCTCTTCATGGTGGAGCAGATACATATCCTTGTCTCCAACCTGATCAAAGTTGTATTCTCTCTTGATATCCATCGGCGGGATTTCCACCCAGTGTCCGTCTTCCCAGTAGCTTCCCGGTGCACTTACTTCACGAAGATTGATCTCCGGGTTAAAGTTTGTTGCAAATGCATATCCATGATCACCGCCGTTGCAGTCCAGGATATCAATTGTATCAATCTGGTCAAACTCATGCTTTAATGCATATGCACAGTATGCCTGTGTAACGCCCGGGTCAAATCCGCATCCAAGCAGTGCTGTAAGACCTGCATCTTCAAATTTTTTGCGGTATGCCCACTGCCAGGAATAATCAAAATATGCTGAAAAATCCTTCTTCTTTACAGCGTTTTTTCGTAAATTGCACGCCACTTCGGATCATCCGTATCTTCCGGCTCGTAGTTTGCTGTATCCATATAGTTTACGCCACATGCCAGACACGCATCCATAATCGTCAGATCCTGATATGGAAGCGCAATGTTCATTACTAGATCCGGTTTGTAATCATTGATCAGTTCGATCAGCTGATCCACATCGTCTGCATCAACCTTGGCTGTCGTAAGAACTGTTTTTGTCTTTCCTTTCAGCTTTTCTGCAAGTGCATCACATTTTTCCTTTTGTACGGCTTGCGATACAAAGTTCTGTGAAGACCTCATCTGCCTGACAACATTTCTGAATTGCTACACTGGCCACTCCTCCGCAGCCGATTACAAGTACTCTGCTCATAACTCTTTTTTTCTTCAACAGTTGTATATTTATAATTGCTCTCTTATAAGTTGCCGGTTTATTTTGCAATTGCAAGAAGCAGTTCACGAAGAACCTTACATGCTGTTGCGGTTGAGACACCACTTGCATCCAGCATAGGAGCAAGTTCATTCACATCCGCTCCTACTACATTTGCCTGCGCAACTGTACGGATGGCTTCAAGAAGCTCTAAGAAAGTTACTCCACCCGCCTCTGGGTCCCTGTTCCCGGAAATACTGCCGGATCCAGACAATCCAGATCAATTGTAAAATAAATTGGTACATTTTTTCTCTTTCAGTTCTCTTACAGTCTCTTCCAGTCCGTCAAAAGAAAGTGGATGAAAATCTGTATGCTGCGCGGCAAATCTAAATTCTTCTCTCTCCCCGCTTCGGATACAGAACTGATGAATACGTCCGTCTCCCAGAAGATCATGGCATCTTCGCAGAACGCATGCATGACTCAATCTGGCTCCCAGATAATCATCCCTTAAATCTGCATGTGCATCAAAATGGATGATATGTAGATCCGGATATTTCGCAGCTACAGCGCGTACTGCTGCCAGCGTCACCAGATGTTCTCCTCCCAGAAGCAATGGAAATTTATCTGATTTCAATATTTCTTCTGCACGATTTTGAATATCCGAAAGCGCCATTTCACTGCTTCCAAAGCAAAGTTCCAGATCCCCGCTGTCAAATACACTGATATCCATAAGGTCTCTGTCCTGATATGGACTGTAAGTTTCAAGTCCGAAACTCTCATGACGCATAGCTGCCGGACCGAATCTTGCGCCCGGACGAAAACTTGTCGTCGAATCAAATGGCGCACCATAAAGGACAATCGATGCTTCCTCAAAGCTGCTTTCGCATCCGATAAAAGTTTCTATATTCGGTAAAATCATGAATTATCCTCCACTTCTTTCAGCATATCTTCCAGAAATGCCGGAAGATAAAATGCTCCTTTATGGAGTCTTGTTGTATAGTAACGTGTACGAAGATTTAATGCATTCCATGCTTCTGCGATCCAGATCATCTACGGGATGATATTTTTGCTGGCAAATCCAAACAACCAGTAACCTGCGGCAAAGGTTGGGATATGTGCCTGGTAAACACGGCTGATCTGGAAGGTGCTGGCAATTCCTTTTATGACTGCGCTGCATGGCATGCGCATCTTCTGCGTAGAACGGGCTTCCCTGCTGGTTTACCATAATCCCGTCATCTCTTCAGCGCATTGTAACAATTTCCGTAGAATTCGCGGGTAAACAATCCTTCCGATGGGCCAAAACGGATCAGAAGAATCTACGATAATGAGATCATATTTTGCCTCGCACCTTCGGATAAATCTCAGCGCATTTTCGTAATGAAGATGTACTCTTCGGTCATCCAGTCTGCAGGCATTTCCCGGAAGATAGGCACGACAGGCCTCAACAACCATCGGATCCATTTCTACCAGATCAATGTGCCTTACTCTGTCGTATCTGGTCAGTTCACGGACAACGCCGCCATCTCCGGCACCGATCACCATAATCTCTTTTGCTTCTTTATGGACCGACATCGGCACATGCGTGATCATCTCATCATAAATAAATTCATCTCTCTCTGTGAGCATTACATTTCCATCCAGAGTCAGCACACGACCAAATTCAGGTGTTTCAAAAAATATCAATTCTCTGATACTCACTCTGTCTGGAATAAAGCTGGCGGTTTACACGGATGCTGTGCTTCACATCTGGTGTATGGAATTCTGAAAACCACATTTCCATTGTCATTCCCTCCCTGTCAGAACATTCAGTCTCAAAATATCTGGATCTTCCGGTCATTTAACTGTCATATTACAGCCCTTTGCTTTGGCATACTCGATATAATCCAGAATTTCTGCTGTAATACGTTCTCCCAGGCGCAGGATCGGAATTCCAGGCGGATAACACATTACAAATTCACTGCAGACCTTACCCTCGGTTTCACGAAGCGGCAGGCTGCATTTGTCCGCATAAAAAGCATCCTGCGGGCTGGTCACTACCTGTGGATCAATATATTCCTGGCTCCAGAAGTCCTGAACCGTCTTCTGGAAAACGTCTGCGTATCTCTGCGAGCGCGCTCACAAGCCGTTCTACTTCCTGCGCGCGGTCTCCGATTGAAAGATACGCAAGAATATTACCGATATCACCAAACTCTATCTGAATATCATACTCATCTCTCAGAATGTCGTACACCTCGATTCCAGCAAGTCCGATATCTAAAGTATGTACACTTAATTTTGTAATATCAAAATCAAAAACAGAATTTCCATTTACCAGTTCTTTTCCAAATGCATAATAACCACCGATTGCATTGATTTCTTCTCTGGCATATTCTGCCATATCTGCTACCTGGATGGAAAATCTGACGTCCACGCTGTGCAAGATTCCTTCTTGAAATGTCCAGACTCGACATCAGCAGATAGCTTCCTGAAGTTGTCTGGGTCAGATTGATGATCTGACGCACATACCCGGCATGTACGTCCGGACCTGTAAGAAGCAGACTCGACTGTGTAAGACTGCCTCCGCTTTTTGTGCATGGATACGGCCGCCATGTCTGCACCTGCCTCCATAGCAGAAACAGGAAGTCCGCCTCCGAAATAAAAATGTGTTCCATGCGCTTCGTCTACCAGGCACATCATTCCTGCTTCATGAGCCATCTTGACGATTGCGCGAAGATCACTGCAGATTCCATAATAGGTGGGATTATTTACTAACACTGCAACTGCCTTTGGATGTTCTTTTAATCGCTTTTTGCTACCTGTTCTCTCGCATTCCAGGGAAATTCCAAGCCGCTGGTCTACCTCCGGATTTACATAAACAGGGATCGCACCACATAAAACAAGTGCATTCAGCACACTCCTGTGGACATTACGAGGCAGTATAATCTCATCTCCACGTTTGCAGGCAGTCAGAACCATTGTCTGTACAGAACTTGTCGTTGCCCCCTACCATCAAGAATGCATGTGCTGCTCCAAAGGCATCTGCTGCCAGTTCTTCTGCTTCCCGAATTACAGATACCGGATGACAGAGATTATCAAGTGGCTTCATGCTGTTTACATCGACACCTACACATTTTTGTCCCAGAAATTCTGTCAGTTCCGGATTGCCTCTTCCTCGTTTATGTCCAGGTACATCAAATGGTACAACCCTCATACGACGGAAATTTCTCCAGAGCCTCATGAATTGGTGCATGATTCTGGTTTAATTTAAAACGACTTCTTTCATCATTCCTCCATTTCCAGTTTCCTTTATATCAAACCCTTAATCTACAATTCCACGTTTATAAACTGAATAAAATCTTTTCCTGATTCAGGTCAGGGCCATACTTTTACTCTTATTGACCGTTTCACAAGTCTGCGCTTTGGGCGCATCTCGGTTATCAAAGAACCAACTTATAAAACTTGAGCTTTTAACTCAATCAATAAGGCAACAAAGTTACCATAATCGGCGGTTTGGACCCCGGCTGTCCGTATGGCCTCCTGCTTGAATGTTCCTTCTTCCCAGTTGACAGATTCTTTCAAGCGCTCTGCAAATGTACCTGTCTCATTTTTATAATTTTCTAATGAAGCTTCATCTGCAACGATCTGCCATCCGGCACAACAAGTGTCCTCACATTTTCCTGCAACACAGCTAAATTCATGTATATAACATTAATAATCCGGGATTTCCGACCTGTTTTATAACACTTTTAAGAAATGGTTATAAAAACGTATCAAACTGAGCAAATTAACTATTGAATTCCATGATGTGCCCAGGATAACAACATCATATTTCTGCATTAATTCTGCATGAATCTTCACAAGGATCTGGCAATTTCTCTTCCAGTCTTCCCGGAACCATCCATGAGCCAGATAGCAACAACACCCTCCGCTCTTCCGGGGAACTACGACCGGACACTCTGTTGCTGACTCCCAAAGTTCTCTTGTAAAGATCTTATCATCAGTGGCAGAACAAATGTCAGAGCAATTGTATTTGTCGTATGTGCATGATAAATAACACGATGTTTTCCGTTTGTCATTTCTTCTTCACTTCATGATTCATCAGATGGGTTGGAAGCTCACTTGTCGGTCTTCCTCCTTCTACCAGTCCCCAACGGATTCTGTATTTTTGTTCCTGTATAATCAAGTTCGATAATTGCAAGACATACTTCCGGATCCACGATAATATTTCTGAAATACTTTACCGCTTCCCGTTACAAGGAAGAATTCTCCTGCAAGTCCCGGAACCTCTGTTCCGATCTCTGTCCATTCTCCTGATTCATTCAGACGTGGTCTGATCAGCTCAACCTCTTCTGGTTTCAGACGATAGCTTAAGTTTCCGCCGTTTCTCTCATGCCATCCCTGAAGATAACCGTCATTTGCCATTTTGATAAATCCCTGTACAAACTTCGCATCTAAAATCTTCATATTATTTTACTCCTCCTGTTTTTACTCATTTACCATATGTTGTTTTGTGTGGTTTATTTCTTCTTTACTATTGTTTTCTTGTGGTTTCTATTTGTATTATAGATAGTTTTATGTGGTTTGTAAACACTTTTTTCAAAAAAATTGTACAATCCGAAAGACATTAACATAAATCAAGCCTATCATGTTATAATTCTGAACTATATCAGGAGGTACTATAATAAAATTATGAAACGTAGAGCACTAAAGGCAGCCTTTCCACGAACAATCCCTATTATGACTGGGTTCATTTTTTCTTGGAATGGCTTATGGAATATATATGAATGCATCTGGTTTTTCTTTTATCTACCCTTTTTTTCATGAGTATGTTGATTTTCGGCGGATCACTGGAATTTGTCTGTGTTGAGATGCTGCTTAGTCCATTTGCACCTGTTCAGGTACTGATCATGGCTGTGATGATCCAGGCCAGACATCTTTTCTATGGACTTTCCATGTTAGATAAATTCAAAGGACTTGGATGGAAGAAGTATTATCTGATTTTCGGAATGTGTGATGAGACCTTCTCTGTCAATTACACCTCCGAGATTCCCGAAGATGTAGACTGCGGATGGTTTTATTTTTTTTTGTTACATTATTGAACCAGTTCTATTGGGTTGCTTCCGCAACGATTGGTGGAATCATTGGTTCTCTTCTTAAATTCGACACATCAGGAATCAGTTTTGTCATGACAGCTATGTTCGTTGTAATTTTCCTGGATCAGTGGATGAAAGAAAAAATCCATGTTTCTTCTATGATTGGAATCCTGGTTTCGCTTGTATGTCTGATTCTCTTCGGAGCAGATTCCTTTATGATTCCGACAATGATACTGATTGTACTTCTACTGACAGTACTTCGAAAGTGGCTGGAACAATACGACAAACTTAAAGAAAAGGAGGAGCCGACCAAATGAGTAGCATGACTTTGGCACAACAGATAATTACAATCGGAATGTGCATACTTGGAACAATGGCAACGCGCTATCTTCCTTTCCTTATTTTTAAAGAAAATAAAAAGACACCGGAATATATCCAGTATCTTGGTAAATTTCTTCCTTCTGCTGTTTTCGGAATGTTAGTTATCTATTGTCTGAAAAATGTAGAAGTACTGCACGGAACTCATGGAATTCCGGAAGGAATCTCCATTCTTGTCACCGCAGTACTTCATATATGGAAGAAAAATATGTTTCTATCCATTGCAGGCGGAACTATCTGTTATATGTTGATATTATATTTTCTATAATAATCTCTATAGCAAAAGGTCTGAGACCACATGTGCTTACACATTAGCGGTTGCTGTTCTCACTTCGTGCGACCAGCAACCATTTCTAATCTCATAACTCTTCTCATAACTCTTACGGCTTGCATCTGCCACAAGGCTCATATCCTTCTTTAATCAAATCCGACCTACTTCCTGTATACTCTTCTTTGTTCTCTGCTTTGATGTCCTTCACACCAGAACAAGTTGATTTATGAAACTTTTTTTGTATTCTATTCAATATATAAGTTTCTTTTTTGGTTGAATTTGATGTTTTTGATGAATTGGATACATTTTTATCAGTCACTTCAGCTTCTGTTCCTGGAGCCCACTCACCTTCCGGCGTTGCGAGTTCTTCCGTCTGATAACTCTCTCCTGTCTCATAATTGATCACAACATATGGCTGTACATTATATACGTATACGTTAAATGTTACCCTGTGCCACCATCTTCCACAGACTTCGCCTCCATCTGGACTCCGGAAGCCACCAGGTCATCACCGCTATAGATTGGAGTGACACGATACATCACATGATTATCCGTTTCTTTGACATAGTCTGCCACCTCATCCTCGAATGGAAAACATACCATCTACATTCATATAGCGGGTTCCTGTAATCAAGTTACGTTCATTCGCATTCTCACCTGTCAGCTGAAACCAATCAGATGACAACGGTTATCAGAATATCCACCGTCAATTCCGTCATATTCCTTATTCACCCAGCCTGTTGGCTTCACACTACTGATGCTTTCTCTTTTCTGTGTCGGCATCAAATCTTCACCTACACAGGCTTCCGCCGTCTGACATCTTCCCAGTTCATCTAACGGGCTGTATTCTTCGTAAGAATCTGTCGTCAGCTCATCTTCTGTAAATGTTGGCTCATTATCATTGATCTCCACGTATGGCTGTCCTGTATACTCGGTACTTCTTCCAGCGTATCTACAGATTCTATGTTCCCTGTCGATGCGAATGTCGTTTCTGTTGTCGTTTGATTTCCGCGGTCAGAATCCTGATTGCCTGATCCTTGTGATATCTGCAGTGAACCGCAGGATGTCAAAAGAAGACAAAGGGTAGTTATACATCCACATAATATGGTTTTAAATTTCTTTTTGCTCATATTGCACTCCTTTTTCGAACATATGTACTTGTTAAGTATACACTATTTTTTCTAATATAGGAAGTGCTTTGTGTGGACACCAGTAACAAAATGTCAATAGTTTTTAATCACTTTTCA
>VOFH01002775.1_pt1 | contig 37729 bp, 45 predicted proteins | sample 5384091 | NCBI WGS metagenome assembly VOFH01 (sample SAMN12384727, study PRJNA508395) | human gut metagenome | isolation source: healthy gut G | host: Homo sapiens
ATATGAAAACTTATCTAGTGACCGGTGCCGCAGGTTTTATCGGTGCAAATTACATCAAATACATCTTAGCGAAGCATAGCGATATAAAAGTCGTGATATTGGATGCATTGACGTATGCAGGTAACTTAGGGACAATTGCGAAAGACATTGACAATGAACGTTGCGTCTTTATCAAAGGAGATATCGGGAGCCGCGATGTGGTAGACAGCTTATTTGCTGAGTATCGCTTTGATTATGTGGTGAATTTCGCTGCCGAAAGTCACGTTGACCGCAGCATTGAAAATCCGCAACTGTTCCTGATAACCAATATTCTAGGAACGCAGAACTTATTGGATTGCGCACGTCGCGCATGGGTAATGGGAAAGGATGAACAAGGATACCCCACTTGGAGAAAAGGAGTGCGTTATCATCAAGTGTCTACCGATGAGGTGTATGGCTCATTGGGAGCCGAAGGGTATTTTACAGAGGCAACCTCCGCTCTGTCCTCATAGCCCGTATAGTGCTTCCAAAACTAGCGCAGATCTGTTTGTAATGGCTTACCATGATACTTATAAAATGCCGGTAACAATTACCCGCTGCTCCAACAACTACGGTCCGTACCACTTCCCGGAAAAACTGATTCCGTTGATTATCAAGAATATACTTGAAGGAAAACATCTGCCTGTCTATGGCGACGGAAGCAACGTGCGCGACTGGCTTTATGTAGAAGATCACTGTAAAGCGATCGACCTCGTTGTGCGTGAAGGTAAAGAAGGCGAGGTGTACAACGTTGGCGGGCACAACGAGAAAACAAACCTCGAAATCGTAAAGCTGACAATCTCGACTATTCACCGTCTGATGACGAGAACCCGAATATCGTCAGGTTCTCAAAAAGAAAGTGAAAGACGAAAACGGAGATATTTCGATCGACTGGATCAACGAAGATCTGATTACGTTCGTTAAAGACCGTCTGGGACATGACCAGCGTTACACTTCTCACCGAAACGGACGATAATGGTTTGTTTTCCGCTTCGTGCATCCGCTTCGCGGTCGCGGTAATTATTGACAACAAGTAAAGTGTCAATGAGCAGTCCGCAAACGAGTGAGGCTACGGTAACATCCGGCGTCCATGTTAGCGCTTGCACATAGTAGGTTCCGCCTACGGGAACAAAACCGAAAAAAATGATTACTAAAACATCTCCCCAACCGTTGTAGGAGAGGGGATAAGGTCCGGTTGTATAGAGAAAAGCAAAGAGTACACAGAGAACGCCGACGATAATCAGCTCCCACCCCGCATAGAAAAGCAGCGTACAACCGATGAGGCAGGCAAGGGTAACCGTGACGATGATTCCCGTTTTCATTGCCTGAAGAGAAATCCAACCTTGCGCACAGGCGCGTTCAGGCCCCAGGCGGTCTTCCCTGTCCGTCCCTTTGAGGAAGTCAAAAAGGTCATTGATAAAGTTGGCGGCAATCTGCATCAGGCTGGCGAACACGCAACAGATTAGTGCAGGTAACCATTCAAAATGCCCGTCCATGGCAGCAAGTGCAGTACCTATTAAAACGGGAGTAACTGCACCTGTCAGAGTCTTGGGGCGTGCCGCTAATATCCATGCTTGCAGTGAGTTACGCTTTATTTCTTTCATGCTTTAATATATTATAGAGAGTTTTGACGGACAAAGATAGATGATTTTTCGTATCTTTGCACCCCCGAAATACTTCAAAATACTTCAAATTAAGAGAAAATGAAGAAAATAATTTATCCCGTTATCTTGTTGACACTGCTTTCGCTGGCCTCTTGTAAGTCGAAGAAAAATATGGTGTCCACTTTGCCTTCGCCTGTTTTAAATACAGATTCCGTTCATGCGGATACCGCTGCCACTGTCCCGGCAGATGTTTTTGCGCCGGATCATGCCGGACTCAAAGAGCTGGATGTCTCGAAAGAAAAGAAAAGTGAACCGGCAAAGAAACAAACCATTGCCGGAACCGAATCTGCTGATCGTGTACTTCGTGAAGCCAAAATCACTTCATCAACCGAAAGTGTGTCATCCGCTTATGCAGGTGTCGACCGTGTCGTGAAATATGATTTCACTCACCGGGATGTTCCCGAAGCTTTTGAAGGCTTCCGCATCGCCTTCGTCTCCGATTTGCATTATAAAAGCCTGTTGAAAGAACAAGGACTGAACGATCTTGTCCGTCTATTGATTGCCCAAAAGGCCGATGTCCTGCTAATGGGTGGTGACTATCAGGAAGGTTGCGAATATGTAGAACCTTTGTTCGCTGCCCTTTCCCGTGTGAAAACGCCCATGGGGACATACGGCGTAATGGGAAACAATGATTACGAACGCTGTCACGACGAAATTGTCCGTACAATGAAACATTATGGGATGAGGGTGTTGGAACATGAGGTAGATACTCTTCGGAAAGACGGCCAGCAGATCATTATCGCAGGAGTACGCAATCCTTTCGACTTGACACACAACGGCGTGTCGCCTACATTGGCACTCTCTCCCAAAGATTTTGTCATCTTACTGGTTCATACCCCGGACTACATCGAAGATGTTTCAGTGGCTAACACCGACCTTGCTCTGGCAGGACATACCCACGGCGGACAAGTCCGTGTATTCGGAGTTGCCCCGGTGTTAAATTCTCATTACGGAAACCGCTTCTTAACCGGGCTGGCCTACAACACCGCAAAAATTCCCCTTATTATAACAAACGGAATCGGCACTTCACAACTCCCGATTCGCATTGGTGCACCGACAGAAGTGGTAATGATAACGCTTCATCGGTTGGCGGAGTAGTATTGTAAATTTGTTTTTATATATTCCCAAGCTGCCGGATGCAGAAAATACCGTATATCTTTTCCTGTGTCCAGTGCTTTGCGAATAAATGTAGAACTGATCTCGAATACAGGTGAATGGACGAGGCGTACAGTTTCCGGCAATTCATCTTCTTTTACGGGGTAGTTGGGGCGGGGATAAATCAGAATGTTGTTCTCTTTTAGGATACGCTCCCACTGATACCAACGGTCGAAACGCGCCCAGTTGTCAGAGCCGATAATGAAATAGAAGTCCCGTTCGGGATAAGCAGCGCGTAGCTTTTCCAATGTATGCACGCTGTAAGAGGGACGTGGCAGGTGAAACTCGAAATCCGAAGCTTGAAAATGCGGATAACCGTTGATAGATAACTCCACCAATTTAAGACGCAGCCCGTCACTCCATAATTCGGACTGCGTTTTTAAGGGATTCTGTGGGCTGACCATGAACCAGATTTCATCCAAGCCTTCGTACTCGCAAAGGTAATTGGCCAATGCGAGGTGTCCGATATGAATCGGGTTGAAAGACCCGCTGAATATTCCGGTTTTATGTTTCTTCATTTGTATCTTTCTGTCTGGCAAAAGACTGGTAATTAACTAGGCCTCCAAAAACTTTTTAATTACTTTCAAAGCTTCCGCCTTAGCCGTCTCCAGATCGTCATTAACGATCACGCAATCGAACTGCGGAGCGAAGCTCAACTCATATTCCGCTTTGGCGATGCGGCTTTCGATTACTTCGGGCGCATCTGTGCCGCGACCTTCCAGTCGGCAGCGCAATTCTTCCACCGAAGGCGGCTGGATAAACACTGACAACGCACGCTCGCCATAAAATTTCTTGATATTGCATCCGCCAACCACATCAACGTCGAACACGACATTCTGTCCGGCTTCCAATTGCTTTTCCACCTGCTCTTTCAGCGTCCCATAGTAACGGTCTTTATACACTTCCTCGTATTCTAGAAATTCGTTGTTCTCGATGCGGCTACGAAACTCTTCCGGAGTAAGGAAGAAATACTCCACCCCATGCTGTTCCGTTCCGCGCGGAGGACGGCTGGTGGCAGAGATAGAAAACGCAAGATTCAAATTCTGCGTCAGCAGATAATTGATAATTGTCGATTTCCCCGAACCCGACGGAGCAGAGAATATAATTAATTTACCTGTCATGTGATTCTTTCTATTTGAAATTACATTACATTCAGCACCTGTTCCTTAATTTGTTCCAGTTCATCCTTCATCTGGACGACGATCTTCTGCATTTCGGCATGATTGGACTTGCTACCCAATGTGTTGATTTCACGGCCCATTTCCTGTGCGATAAATCCGAGCTTTTTACCCTGTCCGTTACCGCTTTCCATTGTACTGATAAAATACTTCAGATGATTGCCAAGACGCTGTTTTTCTTCGTTCACATCCAGCTTTTCGATGTAGTAGATGAGTTCCTGCTCCAAGCGGTTCTTGTCGTAATCCACACTTAATGTCTTTTCGAGAGCATCCGTGATGCGTTCTTTCACTTTTTCCACACGTTCTTTTTCGTAAGGAGCGATCTTTTCGAGCAGGCTTGAGATATTCGCGATCTTTTCACGGAACTTCTTTTCCAGTGCAGCACCTTCCTGTTTGCGGAAATCTACTAGATGATTAATAGCATCGAGCACAGTGGCATGCACTATTTTCCATTCCTCTTCGGTCATTCCTGGATTTCCGTTTTAGTCATCACATCCGGCATACGGAGCAATGTCTGAAACCAATCAGTAGGAACAGGAATGCCGATGTTTTCCGAGATGGCCAAAATCTGTTTGTAATAGCCCTCCACAAGAGCCTGTTGATAGGAGTAGCGCTCTCCGCCCCCTCTTTTCTTCTCGATCCACAGGCTGAAATCTACTTGCCACGCTCCAGCACCTTGGAAATCTCGTTACGGATTTCGATCTCTTTTTCACGATACGCCGGGAGCGATGCGAGTGGAAAGATCCATTGCCTTGCTGTTGAGCGACTTGATTTCTACATTTATTTTTTTATCAGGAAGTTCGGCCGTAGCTTTACCGTATCCTGTCATAGACTGTATCATAACCTTAAAGTTTTGTGCAAAAGTACACGATTATTTTAAGAATTGGAAATAATCATGTAAATTTGCGACAATTTAATAAGCTGATTTTTATGTCGTGTATACTGAATATTGAAACCTCTACCTCCGTTTGCTCGGTAGCGGCCAGTCAAGACGGACAGACGATTTTTGTGAAAGAAGACTTGAAAGGCCCTTCACACGCCGTGTCGTTAGGAGTTTTTGTCGATGAAGCATTGTCATTCATAGACAGTCATGCTATCCCTTTGGACGCCGTTGCAGTGAGTTGCGGACCGGGTTCGTACACCGGACTCCGAATAGGAGTGTCGATGGCAAAAGGAGTTTGTTACGGGCGCAATATCCCGTTGATCGCTATCCCTACACCGGAGGTTTTAAGTGTTCCTGTGTTGTTGCACCATGATTTGCCGGAAGACGCATTGCTCTGTCCGATGATCGACGCACGCCGCATGGAAGTATATGCAGCCGTTTACGACCGTGCCCTGAATGTGAAGCGTGCTATTGCAGCAGATATTGTGGACGAAAATTCCTATCTGGAGTTCCTGAACGAACGCCCGGTTTACTTCTTTGGTAACGGAGCTGACAAATGCCGTGAACAGATCACGCATCCGAACGCACATTTCATCGACAATATTCACCCGTTGGCTAAGATGATGTTCCCGTTGGCAGAGAAAGCGGTGGCGACAGAAGATTTTAAAGACGTTGCCTACTTCGAACCGTTCTACTTGAAAGAATTCGTAGCTTCCATGCCGAAGAAACTATTATAAGCCGTGTCCGTTATGAATAAATATACATTATCCATTAAAGATTTATCCAGTAAAGAGATGCAATACAATACTCAACAGAAAAGAATGCCGCTTCCCGAATATGGACGGTAGTATCCAGAACATGGTAGATTATGCGTTGACCATTCAGGATCGTGCAGACGTCAGCGTTGTGCCAACACAATCATCAACATTATGGGGAATATGTTCCCTCATTTGCGTGACGTACCCGATTTCAAGCATAACCTTGGGATCATTTCGCCATCATGTCCGGTTTTGAGCTCGACATCGATTACCCTTACGAGATTATCCGCAAAGACAATCTGGTGACCCGTCGGATCATATCCCTTACAACACTACCCGTATGCGTTACCGTCACTACGGACATACGCTGGAAGTACTGATAAAAAAAGCGATCGAATTCCCTGAAGGAAACGAAAAGAGAAACCTTGATTGCTTATCTGCAACCACATGAAAAAGGATTACCTGGCATGGAACAAAGATACAGTGGACGACAAGAAAGATCGCCGAAGACCTGTACGAACTGTCCAACGGGGAGCTCCAAATGACCGACGATATCGTCCGGCTGATGGCAGAACGCCTGAATCAGAACTACCGTCCGAAGACGAACTATACCAACAATCGTCAGAATAACCAGCGGAGAAACTACCGTCAGAATAACCAGGACAGATAATTCTCTTTTTTGGAATCGTAAACAATTAAAATTCAATCAATGGCTTCATTTGTAATCGAAGGAGGACATCGGCTTTGCGGAGAGATTCACCCGCAAGGAGCTAAAAACGAAGTTTTGCAGATTATCTGTGCCACGTTGCTGACCGCAGAGGAAGTGACGGTGGACAATATACCTGACATTCTTGATGTCAACAACCTGATCCAGCTCTTGCGGGAGATGGGAGTGACGGTTGCAAAGAAAGGCATTGACACATATAGCTTTAAGGCGGAGAATGTAGACCTGGCTTACCTGGAAAGCGATGAGTTTCTAAAGAAATGTTCCAGCCTCCGAGGCTCAGTCATGCTGATTGGCCCTATGGTGGCCCGTTTCGGCAAAGCGTTGATATCGAAGCCGGGCGGAGATAAAATCGGCCGACGCCGTCTGGATACTCACTTTGTAGGTATTCAGAACTTAGGAGCGGACTTCCGTTATGACGAAGGACGGGGCATTTACGAAATCACCGCCGACAGGTTGCAAGGCAATTATATGCTGCTGGACGAAGCATCCGTCACCGGAACAGCCAACATGTAATGGCTGCCGTACTTGCCAAAGGCACTACCACCATTTACAATGCCGCCTGCGAGCCTTACTTGCAACAGCTCTGCCGGATGCTCAACCGCATGGGAGCAAAGATCAGCGGCATAGCTTCCAACCTTCTGACCATTGAAGGCGTGGAAGAACTGCACGGCACACAACACACCGTATTGCCCGATATGATTGAAGTCGGCAGCTTTATCGGTATGGCAGCCATGACGAAAAGCGAAATTACCATTAAGAATGTCTCCTACGAGAACCTGGGAATTATCCCCGAGAGCTTCCGTCGTCTGGGCATTAAGCTCGAGCAAAGAGGCGACGATATCTACGTTCCCGCACAGGAAACATACGAGATAGAATCATTTATTGACGGCTCTATCATGACGATAGCCGACGCACCGTGGCCGGGACTGACTCCCGACTTGCTGAGCGTAATGCTTGTAGTGGCCACACAAGCCAAAGGGAGCGTACTTATCCATCAGAAGATGTTTGAAAGCCGCCTCTTCTTCGTGGACAAACTGATAGACATGGGAGCACAAATCATTCTGTGCGACCCGCACCGCGCCGTAGTAATCGGACACAACCACGGCTTCAAGTTGCGCGGCGCCCGACTGACTTCGCCCGATATACGTGCCGGAATCGCCCTTCTGATAGCCGCCATGAGCGCGGAAGGAACCAGTACCATTAGTAATATCGAACAGATAGACCGTGGTTATCAAAACATAGAAGGACGCCTGAACGCCATCGGAGCCAGAATCACCCGGATATGATAAAGAAAGAAGAAGTATATAAGATAGGTTTATTCAATAAACCGCATGGAATCCACGGCGAATTGCAATTTACCTTTACGGATGATATTTTTGACCGTGTGGACTGCGATTACCTGATCTGCCTGCTCGATGGCATTTTCGTGCCCTTCTTTATCGAGGAATACCGTTTCCGTTCGGACTCCACCGCTTTGGTGAAACTCGAAGGGAATAGACACCGCCGAACGTGCCCGAATGTTTACCAACGTCGAGGTTTACTTTCCTGTGAAGCATGCGGAAGAAGCCGGTGAAGGAGAATTGTCGTGGGAATTTTTTGTCGGTTTCCGTATGGAAGACGTGCACCACGGGATGTTGGGAGAAGTGGTAGATGTGGATACCGCCACGGTTAACACGCTTTTTATCGTTGAAAGAGAAGGGGAAGAATTGCTTGTTCCCGCGCAGGAAGAATTTATCCGGGGGATAGACCAGCAACAGAAACTCATCACAGTGGAACTTCCCGAAGGTTTGTTGAATTTGGACGAACTGGAGGAGGAAGAATAAGTAATCAGAATAAAGTTAAAGTACTAAAGCGTAATCGCTTATAATTTAGAATAAACGAAATGCCAAAGAGAAGACGAAGCAGAGCTTTCTGGAAAAATTTCAAGTTCAAGTATAAACTAACGATTGTTAATGAAAATACACTTGAAGAGATTGTCGGGCTTCGTGTGTCCAAACTGAATGGCCTTTCGGTGCTGCTTAGTGTGCTGGCGGTGCTTTTCCTGATTGCTTCCTGCATCATTACTTTCACCCCTTTACGCAATTATCTTCCGGGATATATGAACAGTGAAGTCCGTACACAGATTGTGGACAATGCCTTGCGGGTAGACTCCCTGCAACAGATACTCAACAAGCAGAACCTCTACATTATGAATATTCAGGATATTTTCAGTGGAAAAGTGCCCATAGACAGCGTGCAGACGCTCGACTCGCTGACCACCGCCCGCGAAGACACCCTGATGGAACGCACCAAGCGCGAAGAGGAATTCCGCCGTCAATACGAAGAGAATGAAAAATATAACCTTACCACGGTCACTTCCCAACCGGATGTGAACGGACTGATCCTGTATCGTCCGACCCGTGGAATGGTTTCCGACCGCTTCGATGCGAAAAAGAAACACTACGGAACGGATATTGCCGCCAATCCCAATGAAAGTGTGCTGGCAACGATGGACGGAACCGTTATTCTGAGTACCTACACCGCCGAAACAGGCTACCTGATCGGTGTGCAACATAGTCAGGATTTGATATCGGTTTATAAGCATTGCGGCTCTCTGCTCAAGAAAGAGGGTGACCGTGTGAAAGGGGGCGAAGCCATCGCTTTGGTGGGCAACAGTGGAACTTTCAGCACGGGTCCGCACCTGCATTTCGAACTTTGGTATAAGGGACATCCCATTAATCCGGAGAAATACATTGTATTTTAATGATGAGTATAGAGAATAATAAAAAGAAGAAACAAATAGCCATTTTAGGCTCTACCGGCTCTATCGGGACACAGGCATTGCAGGTGATCGAAGAACACCCGGACCTCTACGAAGCCTATGCCCTGACAGCCAACAACCGCGTGGAACTACTGATTGCCCAGGCACGGAAGTTCCAGCCGGAAGTGGTAGTGATAGCCAACGAAGAAAAGTATTCCGAACTGAAAGAAGCATTGAGCGACCTGCCTATCAAAGTGTACGCAGGTACTGATGCTATTTGCCAGATTGTGGAAGCCGGACCGATTGACATGGTGCTTACTGCCATGGTCGGATATGCCGGGTTGAAACCGACCATGAACGCTATCCGTGCCCGCAAGGCTATTGCTCTCGCCAATAAAGAGACGCTGGTCGTGGCGGGTGAGTTGATAAACCAGCTGGCACAGCAATACCGCACTCCGATTCTGCCGGTAGACTCTGAACACTCCGCCGTTTTTCAGTGTTTAGCGGGAGAAGTGGGCAATCCGATTGAAAAAGTGATTCTGACAGCTTCGGGCGGTCCTTTTCGCACGTATACGTTGGAACAACTGAAAACCGTGACCAAGACACAAGCCTTGAAACATCCCAATTGGGAAATGGGGGCAAAGATTACGATTGATTCTGCTTCCATGATGAACAAAGGTTTTGAAGTTATCGAAGCCAAGTGGTTGTTTGGCGTTCAGCCCGGCCAGATAGAAGTGGTCGTACATCCGCAGTCGGTCATTCATTCAATGGTGCAGTTTGAGGACGGGGCGGTGAAAGCGCAGCTCGGTATGCCGGATATGCGTCTGCCCATTCAGTACGCATTCTCCTATCCCGACCGTATCAGCGCTTCTTTTGAACGGCTCGACTTTGCAAAATGTACCAACCTGACTTTCGAACAACCCGACACGAAGCGTTTCCGCAACCTCTCGCTGGCTTACGAAGCGATGTATCGGGGAGGGAACATGCCTTGCATCGTCAATGCAGCCAATGAAGTGGTAGTAGCCGCTTTCCTGAAAGACGGTATCAGCTTCCTCGGCATGAGCGACGTGATAGAAAAAACAATGGAGCAAGCCGCTTTCGTGGCGAATCCGAGTTATGAGGACTATGTAGCGACCGACGAAGAAGCAAGAAGAATCGCTTCTGAGCTTGTGCGCCGGCAAAATCCTCAGAAATAATTTGTAATTAGTAATTTGTAAATAATAAACATGGAAACATTTTTGATTCGTGCCCTGCAATTGATTATGAGCTTGTCTTTGCTCGTTATCATTCATGAAGGCGGGCATTTCTCTATTTGCCCGTTTGTTTAAGGTGCGTGTAGAAAAATTCTGCTTATTCTTTGACCCCTGGTTCACCCTGTTTAAGTTCAAACCCAAGAAAAGCGAAACGGAATATGCCGTAGGCTGGCTGCCATTGGGCGGTTATGTCAAGATAGCCGGTATGATTGACGAGTCGATGGATACCGAGCAGATGAAACAACCCGAACAACCGTGGGAGTTCCGTTCCAAACCGGCGTGGCAACGCCTGCTAATCATGGTGGGTGGCGTACTGTTCAACTTCCTGTTGGCACTGTTCATCTATTCGATGATTCTTTTTGCATGGGGCGACCAATATATAAAGGTACAGGAAGCTCCTCTCGGTATGGACTTCAACGAGACCGCCAAGTCTGTCGGCTTCAAAGACGGTGACGTCCTGCTCTCTGCCGACGGTGTTCCTTTCGAACGTTATGACGGTGATATGTTGAGCCAGATTGCCGATGCACGCGAAGTCAGTGTGTTGCGTGACGGTGCAAAGGCTTCCGTTTATATTCCCGATGATATGATGCAACGTCTCTTGGCAGACAGTGTCCGCTTCGCCTCCTACCGTTTCCCGTACGTTGTAGACAGCGTAATGGTGAACTCGCCTGCCGCGCAAGCCGGTATCCAGCCGGGGGATAGTATTATCGCCTTGAATGGAACTCCGATTTCTTTCTCCGATTTCAAACAAGCCATGGCGGAGCGTAAAAAGAATGCTGCGACTCTCCTTAAAGACAGCATAGACCCCCGCTTCATCACCTTGGCTTATGTGCGTGGCGGCGTGACGGATACATTGAGTATGCGTGTCGATTCTGCCTATCTAATGGGAGTAACCGCCTGCCTTGTCACCGACCGCCTTCTTCCAATGGTGAAAAAAGCAATATGCCTTCCTGGAGTCTTTCCCTGCAGGCGTCTCTCTTGGTGTGAAAACGCTGAACCTAATTTTGTTCTTTTCTTTATTAACTTAATATTTGGTTTCACAACCACATTGCAAAGGTACGGCTTTTCTTGAAATTAGCAAGTAAATATATGCTGAAAAACATAAAAAAGGGTGAATTCATGATATATATCAAGAAAACACCCCTTTTTTTATTTCTTTTAGCGTTATCGCACACGGATGATGCGTTGGTTACTGCTTCCCCTAAATTCCAAGTAAGGAGAGTACAAATCCGGCTCGAATCGTCCGTCTACTATAACATCCACATAATCCAGTACCGGTTTTAACATTTCATCGTTTTGTATTTGTTCAAATGTATATCCTGTATAACACCAGATGTTTTGTCCGGTAGCTTCTTTGATCTGTTTGACTAGAGCCAGGAATTCTTGAGGATGATAAAGTGGATCTCCACCGGAAAAGGTGATTCCGTCCAATAATGGATTAGCATTTATTTCGCAGATAATTTTTTCTATTTTTTCCGGTGTGAGCGGAGTGCCTGCCGATGGGTTCCAGGATTCGGGATTCTGGCAACCGCGACAATGGTGACGGCATCCGGCTAGATAGATAGAATAGCGGATGCCTTCACCGTCGACTATTGTTTCAGGATAGGTAAATAACAAGTTCATGCTGATTATCCATGCTTTACCCGGTCACGCTCTTCGGCACGCTTGGCTGAATTCCAAGTGCTGAGGTCGCCTGTCAAATACCCGGTAATGCGACGCATTCGCATTATATTCTCGCTCTGGCAAACAGGGCACTTGTCGTAAATGACTCCTTTGTAACCGCAAGCCTGACAAGTATCAACAGGATGGTTGATGGAACCGTATCCAATGCCTTCGTCATGCATTACTTTTACAATCTTGGCTATGGCTTTTACATTTTTCTGAGCTTCTCCGTCCAGTTCTACGTAAGTGATATGTCCTCCGCGGGTAATGGCGTGGAAAGGAGCTTCCCGTTTTATCTTCTCGGTGATGGTGATGGGCTCTTTTACATCTACGTGGAAAGAGTTTACATAATAGTCATTATCCGTCACGCCGGGAATGATGCCGTATTTGCGGCGGTCCATACGGGTGAATCGTCCGGAAAGTCCTTCGGCAGGCGTGGCAAGTACGGAGAAATTCAACTGATATTTCTGTTTGTATTCGTCTGCCACTTTATTCATTTCCGTAACGGCTTCGAATAATGTATCCCATGCTTTCTGGCTATGTGCGTGACCTTCTCCATAAAGAGCCATCATGGCATTGTGTCCGCCGATAAAGCCTATCCCTAATGTGCCTTGACGCAATACATCCCCCACCTGGTCGTTGGGCGAAAGTTTTCCTCCGCCTTTCCACACATCATTTCCCATCATGAACGGGAACTGGCGTGCCAGGCTGTACGTTGATACTGGTAGCGTGCATACAATTGTTCGGCGATTAGTTCGGACAAAGCATGTACACTTTCTATGAATATTTCTTTTGCTTTTCTTTCTATGGCCTCTTTTTTGCCTGATTCTTCCAGACTTTCTGCCTTGATGCGTGCTTCGATGGCCAGCCGGGGCATATTCATAGTGGTGAATGACAGGTTGCCACGTCCTAATGAACTTTTTTTCACCTGCTATATTTTCGTATACGCGGGTACGGCATCCCATAGTTGCCAGTTCATAGCGGTAACGTTTAGGGTCCTTGATATCCCATTTCTCATTTTTGTTATAAGGAGTATCCAAAAACATAAAATTAGGGAACAAGGCTTTTGCGGTGGTACGGCAAGCTTTCAGAAACAAGTCGAAATTGGGAGCTTGGAATTCCATGTTGCCTTCCAGTGCCGCTTCGAAATTTTCCATGGCTTTCTTATAGTCCTCTTCGGAATAAGATACTCCGTCTTTAACCTTGAATATCTGTATGGGGAAGACCGGTACTTCGCCACGGGTACCCAGGCCTTCGATGGTAGCTTTCAGCAGTTCCTCTATGACCATGCGGCCTTCGGGAGAAGTGTCTGTTCCATAATTGATGGAACTGAACACGACTTGATTTCCCCCTCGCGAATGCATGGTGTTCAGGTTGTGGATGAATCCTTCCATTGCCTGATGTGTATCTTTGCGCGTCATGGCGTATGCTTTCTCTTCAATTTTCTTGAGAGCCTCTGTTCCGGGTTCTTTTCCTTCTACTTCTATATAAAACTCGGTTAAAGTTTTCAGATGTTTGCGAAATGTCTTCCGTACCCCTTCCGCCATAAAGAAGTCGAAGGCGGGATAGCCTGTCCGCCATGTTGCTCGTTCTGGTTTGTCTGGAATATGATGGTGGCCAGAGTGGCATAACTTTGAATGGACTGTGGAGTACGGATACTTCCGTTTTTAGTGCGGAAGCCGCGTTCGAACAAGTCATCCAGGTCATATTGGATACAAGTGGTAGTCTTGGTGGGATAGTAATCCAAATCATGTATATGTATGTCGCCCAACTGATGCGCTTCGGCATATTTTTTAGGCAACAAATATTTATAGGTATAGTCTTTAGTAACTTCCGAGGCAAAAGTCATCATCTGTCCGGCGGGAGTATGGCTGGACATGTTGGCATTACTCAGGTTGACATCATTTTTGTCGATGGCTACAATGCCGTCCATGATGTGCTTCATTTGCGTTTTACGGTCGCGTTCCGTATTCCGCCATTCGCGATAAATAATGTATTTCTTAGCCACTTCGGGACGTACTTTCATCAGTTCCTTTTCTACCAGATCCTGAATCTCTTCCACACTGATGGTTGGAGATACAAAATTGCTGATAACCCGCATGGTAATTTCAGCAATCAGTTTGTCTTCATTGTCAATTCCGGAGGCATGGAATGCCTTGCCGATTGCATTTTTAATTTTACTGATGGAAAATCTTCCCGCTTTCCATCACGCTTAATAATACAAATCTCAGCGTAATTCATTGTTTGAAAAATTAATTGTTAATTTAAAAAACTTGGCTGTCCTTCCAGGCAGGTTTTCTGACTTATCTCTCCCTTAAAACGCCTTCCCGCAAATAGTTTTGTAGTGGCATATTGTTTCAGCCAACGAGAATTACAGCAGCGGGTACTGTGTTGATACGCATATTGAATTCGAACAACTGGTTCTGGGTTTTGCCGGATACGCCCTTGCGAGTCAGATTTACACCGTGTCCCATATCGAGCAGGGCGTCTACGCTCGGAACGAGTTTCACGTGTGTTTCATCGTTCACGAAGTAAGGATCTGCTTTGATGGCAGCAGCTACTTCTTCGAATTTATATCCGTCTTTCAGTTCGATATATACCATGCGGCGGTGGATTCCCGTGCCGGTAGGGATCGTCATGGAGAGGGCGGCTTTCACTCCGTCGATCGCTTTTACGGCTACGGTGTGTCCCATACTCATACCGGGACCGAAGTTGGTGTAAGTGATGCCTTTCGGAGCAATTGCTTCCAGCATGGTGCGTACGATGGAGTCACTTCCCGGATCCCATCCGGCAGAGATGATCGATACGGCTTTATGCTCTTTGGCGGTAGCGTTTAGTGTACGGCGCAAGTCTACGATGCCGGTATGGATATCGAAACTGTCTACTGTGTTAATCCCCATCGCCAGATATTCTTTTGCATATTTTTCAACGCTGCGGGTCGGCGTGCAAAGAATAGCTACGTCTACTTCTCCCAGCTCTTTTATGTCCTTTACTACTGCGTAGTTTGCCAACTCTTCCGGTTTGTTCTCTGCTCCTGCACGGCGAACGACTCCGGCTATTTCGAAATCAGGTGCCGCCTGAAGCGCTTCCAGTACATAATGTCCGATGTTGCCATAACCGACAATGGCAGCTCTTACTTTTTTCATTCTTTTCTTGGTTTTAATGAACAAATTTCTTTCTTTTGCTTGCAAAAGTAAACAATTTACTACTAACTTTGGTTCATTTGCTTTAATATTTTATTTTTTTTCACTAGCAGGCAATACCGGTCCGCATGAAAGCAAATCAGGGTGTGATGTGCTGCATCGAAAAAACTCTGTGGCCCCTGTGTCCTCTGTGGTGAAATTGTTTTATCTTTGTCCCTGTTATGATAGAATATATTAGAGGCGAACTTGCCGAACTAAGTCCGGCAACCGCGGTGATCGACTGTAACGGGGTGGGATATGCCGCCAATATATCTTTGAATACCTATTCGGCTATTCAGGGAAAGAAAACCTGTAAGTTGTATATATATGAAGCCATTCGTGAGGACGCTTATGTGCTCTACGGATTTGCCGAGAAGCAGGAGAGGGAGATTTTCCTGTTGCTGATTTCCGTGTCGGGCATTGGCGGGAATACGGCGCGTATGATCCTCTCCGCCCTTTCGCCTGCCGAACTGGTGAACGTAATCAGTACTGAAAATGCGAACATGTTGAAAACGGTGAAGGGCATCGGGCTGAAGACTGCGCAACGAGTGATTGTCGACCTGAAAGATAAGATAAAGACAATGGGAGCGTCCGCTGCCGGTGGAAGTGCCGTTGGCGGTATGTTGCTGCAGACTGCCAACGCGGAAGTGCAAGAGGAAGCTGTGGCTGCATTGACGATGCTTGGCTTTGCTGCCGCGCCTTCGCAGAAGGTGGTGTTGGCTATCTTGAAGGAAGAACCGGATGCTCCGGTAGAAAAGGTTATCAAACTGGCTTTGAAACGATTATAATGATGAAGCAATCAAAGATTTATATGCGCCCGTGGCTTGAGATTCATCACCGGACGAAGAAAACGGATACGGACGAGTGGTACATGGGGTTGGCCAATGAGCTGTTGCCGTTGGTGATGACTTTCCCTTTGTATGAAGGAAACCCGGACGTAGCGGAAGACCAGCGCCGGTTGGCTCTGACGTGCGCTTTGTATCTGGAGGACTGCGTGGCGGATGCGGGAAACTGGCGGGAATTTATCCATTGGCATAAGAGGAGTTATGGTCGTTATCTGCCGTTCTATTCGTTGACGGAGGATTACTTGCCGGACGAGATTAACCGTGAGGATATCGCTTTTCTTCTGTGGACGCTCAGTTCGAAGAGCAGTGACAGTTGCCCGTTCAACGACGTGGAGAATCCGTTGGATGAGACGTTGCTTGAGTTGGCGGACGTACTTTACGAACGTCTGGATGCGGCTTTCGAGTCGGCTCCTATCAGTGATAAGCTGGCTTCGAACTGGATGATGGACAGGAGGCTGATGGAAAAGGAACGTGAACCTCTGCCTGAGATTGTGCCGGGAGCGGCATTGCCGACGGATGTGGAACATTTTCTGGAAGCCGGTAAAGGCGAACCGCTCATGTTCTTTGACTCGTATGATGCCCTGAAGTTTTTCTTCGTCCATTCTCTGAAATGGGAAGACGATGAAGAGACTTTGTTGCCCGAACTGGCGGAGTTTGACAACTTCGTTGTCTATGGCAATCCGAAAGGCGTGCTGGTGGCTCCGGATGTTGCCAAATACTTTGCAGCGGGGAATAATCCGTTGTATGACGCTGCGACAACGGAGGAGGAAGCATACGAGATGTTCTGTGAAGGGGATTGTGCCCGTTCGATTTGTTGAAGTATGGCATGGAACATAACTTGTTGCCGGAGGCGCAATTCCCGTTTGAGAACGGAAAGGCATTGCTTCACGACAACTGGGACTTCGTGGCTCGCTGGTTTCTGAGAGAATTTTATGAGGGGGACTAATAGGTAGCGTTATGCCGATCAAGAAAAATAACAACCCTTTTGCCGGAAAGGCAAAGACAGGAACCGGGAAAAAGAAAGGCTCCGGTAAACGAGTGGGGAAATCAAAGCCCGGAAAGGCTAATAATCAATTGAACAGACGGGTGAAGTGACCCGTCTGTCTTTTTTATCTTAGAGTGATGGCTTTCATTATTTATCCGTCGGTTCTTCCTGTGCTTTCCGTTCTTTCTTCTTATTGATAAATCCGATTTTCAAGTTGGCGGCTTCCTGTTCTTTCTTTATCTCCTGCATGGCGGAGAGGATTTGCGCCAATTCGTAGACATTTGCCGCAGCCTGGCGGTCGGTCGGGCTCATAGTCGTTTTATAGGAGCGGTCGCCGATAAATTCCACACGGATATTTTTGTCCTTGTTGAAGTTGATGAAGCCGATAACGTTACCGTCCTCCCCCAGTTTATAGTCCGCTTTCTCTATTTTCTCATTCATGTCGGTTGTCTCATAACTGTCTTTGGAGGCGGGAGTTTCTGCGAAGCTGCCGTCGGGAGCAATCACTTTGACCCCTACGTGATGGATGTTGCCGGAACCGCAGTAGATGGAAGTCATGCTCATCTTGCCCAGCTCGTCCACCTGAAAGCGGAGGAAAGAACGGTGCATGTTTTTTTCGACAGTCTGCGTAGGCCATAGATAATTGCCCACCTGTTGGTATTCCGCATCTTTCTCAAGGATGAATTTGTCTTTGATGGCATTAAACTCCTCAGTCTTGGCCCGGAGGGCGCTATCCAGGTAAGCAAGCGTTTTTTGCTGTGTCTTTGTTTCAACATCAAGCATCAGTGCCTGTCCCGCCTTGCGTGCTTCGAACGCTTTGGGATACAAAATCTTTATACTGTCGATCTGCGACTTGGCTTCTTCATAGTCGCCACGTTAGTCGTACAGCCATGACAGCCGCAAGCCTGTAGTAGAGGACGGCACCTTGGAGGATGACCAAAACCGGCGCGATTTTACGATCAATGCCATGGCAGTGTGCCTGAACAAAGCACGTTTCGGTGAATTGGTAGATCCTTTTAATGGACTGGACGATTTGAAAGAGAGAACTATCCGTACGCCGCTGGACCCGGACATCACTTTCAGTGACGATCCGCTCCGCATGATGCGTTGTGTCCGGTTTGCCACACAACTGAATTTCTATATTGATGACACCACTTTCGAAGCACTGTCACGTAACAAGGAACGCATTCATATTATCTCCAAAGAGCGCATCGCCGACGAGTTGAACAAGATCCTGCTCGCCCCCATACCGTCCAAAGGCTTTATAGAACTGGACCGCTGCGGACTGCTGCCTTTGATTTTCCCTGAACTGGTAGCGTTGCAAGGAGTGGAAACCCGGAACGGCCGTGCCCATAAAGATAACTTCTACCATACCCTGGAAGTTGTGGACAATATTTCCAAACATACCGACAACCTATGGCTACGTTGGGCCACTCTGTTGCATGATATAGGCAAGCCACGTACCAAACGCTGGGAACCACGTATAGGATGGACTTTCCATAATCATAACTTTATCGGTGAGAAAATGATTCCGGATCTCTTCCGCAAGATGAAACTGCCCATGAATGAGAAGATGAAATATGTCCAAAAGTTAGTCAGCCTGCACATGCGTCCCATTGTTATCGCAGATGATGTAGTAACTGATTCCGCCGTGCGACGTCTGCTTTTTGAAGCCGGAGATGATATTGACGACTTGATGGGTGCTGGAGGGCTATATCGTTGTCTTCGTGGATGTCCGTCTTCAAGTTATACAATGAGGACTTCCTTTTTTACGATTAGCTTCCAGTCGTTCATGCGCACTGCTATCTGGTCTGTCTCGTTGAATTCCCAGTACAGGAATTTATGTTGTTTTTGCTCTTTCTTTCCCAGTAATGTCGGTGCAAAAGAGATTCCGTCAAAATAGTCGGTCTCCTTCTTTTTATTGCGGTATTTCTTTTCATAATTCTTGATACCCGCCACTTCGCAGAAAGTAGGCATTAAGTCATAGAAAGCGCAGATGTGGTCGCTCACTTCACCGGCGGGTACACGTCCCGGCCAACGAGCTATGAACGGAATGCGTATACCGCCTTCGTGGCACTGGCGTTTCAATCCGCGCAACTTTCCGTCTCTACCGAAGAAAGTAGGGTCGGCTCCACCTTCCTCATGAGGACCGTTGTCGCTGGAGAAAATGACTAATGTGTTCTCGTCCAGCCCTTTCTCTTTCAGCTTTTTCAGTACTTCGCCTACATAATAATCCAGACGGGTAATCATGCTCGGCGAATTGAGCGTGCGTATGGGTAACCGCATTATAACGTGACCATTTACTACCTTTGAAAATTTTATCAGGACTAAACTCCGCTTTGTATTCGTTCAGAATCGAGTCCTCCGGCTGTACAAGTTCCGCATGAGGAAGAGTGTAGGTGAATATGCCGAAGAACGGTTGCTTGCCATCTTGTCTGTTCAGCCATTCCAAAGCTTTTTGATGGATAATGTCGGCGGAATATTGAGGACGCTTCCGGTATTCGGGACCGAACATCGGATACTTGATGTTTTCGTCCATAACTATGCGTACCACTCCGGTATCACCCAATGCTTTACTGTAACGGTTTAAGAAATTAGGATAGTAGAGGTGCGCTTGAAACTGGCAGATGTAGCCGTAGTATTCGTCTATACCCCGTTTGTCGGGAGTGGAGCAGGAGCCCTCATAGCCTCCTGCCCATTTACCGAACATTCCTGTAGTATATCCGTTGTCTTTCATTATTTCCGGCAGTATGATGTGCTCCGGATCGTATGGATGTTGCCCTACTACCGCGTATTCTTTATTGTCCCCATACATTACGGTGGGAGCATTTTTCCAATATTCTTTGTTTCCCCGCACTTCGCAATGACCACTGTGCTGCCCCGTCATGACTGAAGCTCTTGAAGGTGCGCTGACAGGGCTACCGGCATACGCCTGCGTGAAGCGCATCCCTTCATTTGCCATAGCGTCGATATGAGGGGTGCGGATAAACGGTTGACCGTGGCAGGCCAAATCTCCATATCCCATGTCATCGCAGAGAATAAATAAAATATTCGGTTGGGCGTTTCTTTGCTGCGCATGGATGGATAATGTAGGCAAAAGTAAAGCACTGCCGATGAATGAAACAGATAGCGTAATTCATATTATTGGGTTGTTTGAATAAGGTTTGTGTCGGACGAGTTTAACTCAGCTCAATGATTTCTTCACGGCAGTTCGTTAGTTTTTCGATACCTTCGTTCGTCACCACCCAAGAGTTTTCTATACCTACAGGACCTACTCCCGGAAGTACGATTTTCGGTTCGAGGGCAAAGACCATGTCCGGTTCGAGTTCCTGCTTCATGCGGGGGGCCAGTACGGGAGCTTCGTTGATTTCAAGGCCGATGCCGTGGCCGATAAACTTCGCTTGCTGGTTGGTTCCCATGAATTTGTCTCTGAATCCGGCTTCCGTCGCTATTTGGATGGCGGTGTCATACAGTTGCTCGCAGGAAACACCCGGACGGGCAATGGAAGCTATTTTTTCCTGAATATCCAGACAGACCTGATGAGCGGTATATGCTTCTTCCGACAATTTGCCGATAGAGAACACACGGCTCATATCGCCCATATATCCGTTGAAGTTGCCGCCCAGATCGACCATAACACTTTGTCCTTCTTTCAGCGGAGTCTTGTTGGCTCCTCCCGGCAGGGCAGGGTCGAGACCTTGTCCGCCCAGTGCGAAGTCGTAGGGCGAGGGGTATCCGGCATTGTCTCCGGTGAGTACGCTACCCATGAAGATTTCCATGCTGCGTCCGAATACCCGGAAAATTCCCAGACACCCTTGCAGGCGCATCAGACGTTCTATCTCGATAGAGAATTCTATATCCGTCATTCCCGGACGGTATACGCTCGGAATCTGCTCGTAAGCCTTCGCGTGGGCAATGCCCGAACGGCGTAACATTTCAATTTCTACAGGTGTCTTTACGCTGCGCGCCTGACGGATCAACGGAGTGCCGTTCACCACTTCGGTTTCGGGGAAGAGACTTGCCAGACGGCAATATTCCGTATAAGGGAGCTCGTCACCCTCTAACATCAGTTTGGTCGGCATGGGCAATCCTTGTTCTTTCAGCAGATCAACGATTTGTTCCGGTTTGCGAATAGAGAACGAATGTTCTCCTGTGATATTGTTAGGGCGTTTGAAAAACAATAGTGCAGGCGAATGGAGCGGGAGGTAAAGATAGCCACTGACTACACAGCCATAGGTGTAGATTAAATTTGCATTACAAGTGATAAGTGCGGCATCAATGCCCTGCGACACCATCAGACTGCGAATTTTATCGCGACGAATTTCAATTCGGGTTGTAGCATTTTTTATTTAGTTATTTATGATTCGATAATTACAAAGATAATCAATGGAAAATAACGTTAGTTGTGAGTTATTTATCTGCCACCCGCGTCCTGTCAAAGGCAGTGGCGCAAACCATTATTTACAAACCTAAACAAGCTTCAAAATGAATCTAAAGCGAAAATTAGAAATCTAAAAATTAAATAACCCGCGTGAATCCCAAGCCAACGAGCTCCGTCAAACCACATTTACAAATACATTTTTAAACTTTAAAATTATCTAAATAACGCCTTGCCCCATCATTGCCTTAGCTACTTTCATAAATCCGGCAACGTTGGCGCCCTTTACGTAATTTACGTAACCGTCGGGTTCCGTTCCGTATTTCACACATTGGGCATGGATGCCGTGCATGATTGCATGGAGTTTTTCGTCCACTTCGGCAGCACTCCAGCTAAGGTGCATTGCGTTTTGAGACATTTCCAGACCGGAAGTGGCTACACCACCTGCGTTGACCGCTTTACCGGGAGCATACATCGTCTTATGTTCAATGAAGAGATCGATAGCTTCAGGGGTACATCCCATGTTGGAAATTTCTCCAATGCAAAGTACGTTATTTTTTATGAGATTTTGTGCATCTTCTCCATTTAATTCGTTCTGAGTTGCACAAGGAAGCGCAATATCAGCTTTTACTTCCCACGGACGCTTGCCCTCGACAAAGGTCGCACCCGGATACTGTTCCGCATATGGAGCAACTATGTCATTACCCGAAGACCGAAGTTCGAGCATATAGTCAATCTTTTCACCACTGATACCATCCGGATCGTAGATATATCCGTCCGGACCGGAGATCGTAATCACTTTTGCACCCAGTTCGGTGGCTTTCGTAGCTGCTCCCCAAGCTACGTTTCCGAACCCGGAAATTGCCACTGTCTTACCTTTTATGTCAATCCCTTTTGCTTGAAGCATCTGATTCACGAAATACAGTCCGCCGAAACCAGTAGCTTCGGCGAATCAGAGAGCCGCCGAACTCTAATCCTTTGCCGGTGAAAGTTCCTGTAAATTCACGCGTCAGCTTTTTGTACATGCCGAACATATAACCCACTTCACGTCCTCCTACGCCGATATCACCGGCGGGAACATCCATATCCGGACCGAGATGACGCCACAGCTCCACATGAAGGCTTGACAGAAACGCATAATTTCAGCATCACTCTTGCCGCGCGGAGAGAAGTCGGAACCGCCTTTACCGCCACCCATAGGCAGAGTGGTCAGTGCATTTTTGAAAGTCTGTTCGAAGCCGAGGAACTTCAAGATGGAGAGATTGACGGAAGCATGGAAACGGATACCGCCTTTATAAGGGCCGATAGCATTGTTGAATTGTACACGGTAGCCGAGGTTGGTCTGTACCTCGCCTTTATCGTCTACCCATGTCACACGGAAAGTAAAGATACGGTCAGGTTCTACCAATCTTTCTATGATCTTAGCTTTTTCAAATTCAGGATGTTGATTGTATATATCTTCAATAGAAAGAAGAACCTCCTTGACTGCCTGAAGATACTCAGATTCACCGGGATGCTTAGCCTCCAGAGAGGACATGATTTTTCTGGATGTTCATGATACTATATTTTAAAAGGTTAATTCTGATAAAATGTCAACTAACTACTGCAAATATAGGAAAATATTTGAGATGTGATTATGTTTTAGGCCATTATTTTGATTAAATAATGATAAAATGATAGTTTTGGAGCCCAAGAAAAGCACAAAGCCCCGCAGCCTGTAATGTAAAATACAGGTAACGGGGCTTCTATGTGTTCGCAAATAGAAGTGCCGCTTTAGAATTTCGGTCTCATTCCCAGATTATACATGATGAATCCGTAAATGTCAGCTTGCTCTTCCAGTACCTTTGCCATAGGTTTGCCTGCACCGTGCCCGGCTTTGCTGTCGATGCGGATCAAGGTCGGATTGGTCCCGTCATTGTCGGCTTGCAGGGTAGCGGCAAACTTGAAAGAATGGGCGGGAACCACCCGGTCGTCATGGTCGGCGGTGGTTACCAGAGTTGCCGGATATTTCGTGCCCGGTTTCAGGTTGTGCAGTGGAGAATAGCCTCTGAGGTATTCGAACATTTCCTTGCTGTCTTCGCTGGTTCCGTAATCGCTTGCCCAGTTCCAGCCGATGGTGAATTTGTGGTAGCGGAGCATATCCATTACACCTACTTGCGGGATCGCTACGCGGAAGAGGTCGGGACGCTGTGTCATACAGGCACCTACCAACAGACCGCCGTTGGAACCTCCTACAATGGCGATCTTATCTTTATCGGTGTATTTCTGGTCGATCAGATATTCGGCAGCAGAGATGAAGTCGTCGAATACGTTCTGTTTCTGCATTTTGGTTCCGGCTACGTGCCAATCCTCACCGTATTCACTACCACCGCGCAGGTTGACTTGGGCATAGATACCGCCGTTTTCGAGGAACGGGATACGGTTGGAGCTGAAGCCCGGATTGAGACTGATACCGAAACCACCGTACCCGTAGAGGAATACAGGATTTTTGCCGTCTTTCTTTAAGTCCTTCTTATAAGTAAGGAACATCGGGACTTTCACACCGTCCTTGCTGGGGAAAAACACCTGTTCCGTCACGAAGTCGTCCGAGTTGAACTGTACTTTCGGTGCACGGTACAGTTCGTAGCTGTTCTGGTCCATATCATATTTATAGGTAGCGCCCGGAATGGTGAATGAAGTAAATCCGAAGAAGCATTCCTTGTCATCCTTGTTGCCGCTGAATCCTACCGAACCGAGCGAGGGCAGTTCGATTTCCTGCAATCTGCTTGCCGTCGAGGTCGTAAACGTATGCGTGATTGGAGGCGTCTTTGTCGTATGTGAGGGAACAGTTTGCCACCGATCACTTCCGCAGTTGGAAAGAACAGCTTCCGATTCGGGCACGAGCTCTTTCCAGTCTTCCAGTTTCGGATGGTTGATGTCCGCCACCATAATCCGGTTTTCGGTGCGCCGTAGTTGGTGTAGATATAAATCCGGTCGCCGATTACTTCAATTGGGTAATATTGGTAATCGAGGTCAGTGGTGAGCTGGATGAAAGGAGAGGCGGGCTTTTTCAAATCCCGTATGAACATCCGGATTCGGTCAGGAATAGAATACGTTCATCCTCGCTGGTGCCGGAGGTGTAGAAACGTTTCGGATAAGCCGGTTCTGGTAAATCGTCTTTCGATTGGGGTTCCGATCTTGTGGTAATAGATCTTATGATTCTCGTTCACGTTGGAGAACTCTTTTCCTTTGGTCGGAGCATCGTAGCGCTATAATAGAATCCGTTGCCAGGCAGCGTCGGTGAATTTGGCCCATTCGATGTGGTCTTCGAGCAACTTGCCGCTTTCGGTGTCCATCACGTAGATTTCAGACCAGTCGGAGCCGCTTCGCGAGATGGTGTACGCGGTGTATTTGCCATCGTGTGAGAAATAAAGTCCCGTGAGGGCCACTGTGCCGTCGTCCGACAATTTGTTGGGGTCGAGGAACACGCGAGGCTCGCCGTCCAATGAATCTTGTACGTAGAACACGCTTTGATTCTCGCAAACCGTCGTTTGCTGAAATAATATTTGCCGTGTTTCTTGACATAATCAGCCAGTTCCGTCAGCCGTTTCAAGAGGTTCTCCCGGAAAGGTATTTGGCTCGAGATACTCGTTTGTCACCTTTTTTCATGTGAATAAAAAAATCTTTTGAATAAACTTAATGTTACAAATCTACAAAATAATAAGAGATAAGCAAGTAAACTTTATAAAGAAGATGATAGCAAATGAGATTTAAAAAATTAACTTTGCAAACCGGATTTTGGAAACATGATGATTTGGAATAAGAAAGGAGAATAATTTTATGCTCAGTAAATATAAATTAAACCAGCTTTACTTCAAAGATACGCAATTCGCCAACCTGATGACACGGCGGATTTTCAACGTGTTGTTGATAGCCAACCCTTATGACGCTTTCATGTTGGAAGATGACGGACGCATTGATGAAAAGATATTTAATGAATATACATCCTTGTCACTGCGTTATCCGCCCCGTTTCTCACAAGTTTCTACGGAAGAGGAAGCTTTGACGCAATTGGAGAATATGTCGTTCGATCTGGTGATCTGTATGCCGAGTACGGGAGATAATGACAGTTTCGACATCGGACGGCATATCAAGGAGAAATATGAACACATTCCTATCGTCATTCTGACTCCTTTCAGTCACGGTATTACCAAACGGATTATCAATGAGGATCTGAGTGCTTTCGAATACGTGTTCTGCTGGCTGGGCAATACCGATTTGTTGGTTTCTATCATTAAGCTGATGGAGGATAAGATGAATCTGGAACATGATGTGCAGGAAGTAGGCGTACAGTTGATACTTTTGGTGGAAGACGGTATCCGTTTCTATTCCTCCATTCTTCCCAACTTGTATAAATTCGTGCTAAAGCAAAGCCAGGAATTTTCTACCGAGGCGTTGAATGCGCATCAGCGTACACTCCGTATGCGTGGACGTCCTAAAATCGTTCTGGCACGCACGTATCAAGAGGCAATGGAGGTCTATCGTAAATATCAGAACAATATATTAGGTGTTATCACAGACGTACGTTTCCCGAAGGTGGAGCGTGGCGAAAAAGACGGTCTGGCGGGTATTAAGCTATGTGCCGAGATACGTAAGAATGATCCGTTCGTACCCTTGATTATCCAGTCGTCCGAGTCGGAGAACGCTTCGTATGCGGCAAAATACGGCGCCAGCTTTATCGACAAGAACTCCAAGAAGATGGACGTCGACCTGCGGCGTATCGTTTCTGATAACTTTGGTTTCGGCGACTTTGTGTTCCGTAATCCGGAGACGGGGGAGGAGATTGCCCGTGTACGGAATCTGAAAGAGTTGCAGAATATCCTGTTTGCCGTGCCTGCGGAGTCATTCTTATATCATATTAGCCGTAATCATGTGTCCCGCTGGCTTTATTCGCGCGCCATGTTCCCGGTGGCGGAGTTTTTGAAACCTATTACATGGAGCAGTCTTCAGGACGTGGATGCCCATCGCCGGATTATCTTTGAGGCGATCGTGAAATACCGCAAGATGAAGAATCAGGGAGTCGTTGCCGTCTTTAAACGGGACCGTTTCGACCGTTATTCCAACTTTGCCCGTATCGGTGACGGTTCGTTGGGAGGAAAGGGACGCGGTTTGGCTTTTATAGATAATATGGTGAAGCGTTATCCCGAATTTGAAGAGTTTGAGAATGCACGGGTAGCCATTCCTAAGACAGTGGTGCTTTGTACGGACGTGTTCGATGAGTTTATGGACACGAACAATCTGTATCAGATTGCGCTTTCGGATGCGGATGATGATACGATATTGCGATATTTCCTGAAAGCAAAGTTGCCGGACCGGTTGGTAGAGGACTTCTTTACTTTCTTTGATGTGGTGAAGTCTCCGATTGCCATCCGTTCTTCGTCTCTGTTGGAAGATTCCCATTATCAGCCGTTTGCGGGGATTTATAACACTTATATGATTCCTTATCTGGACGATCGGTATGAGATGCTGCGTATGCTTTCCGATGCAATCAAAGGCGTTTATGCTTCCGTTTATTTTCGGGATAGTAAAGCCTATATGCAGGCTACATCGAATGTGATCGATCAGGAAAAAATGGCCGTTATTTTGCAGGAAGTTGTGGGAAATCAATACGGTGACCGTTATTATCCATCCATGTCCGGTGTGGCGCGTTCGCTCAATTATTATCCGTTGGGTGATGAAAAAGGCGGAGGAAGGAACGGTGAATCTGGCTCTTGGATTGGGAAAATATATTGTGGATGGCGGTATGACACTTCGTTTCTCTCCTTATCATCCCAATCAGGTGTTACAGACCAGCGAGATGGAAATAGCTTTGAAAGAGACTCAGACCCGCTTCTATGCGTTGGACTTGAAGAATGCAGGGCATGACTTCTCTATCGATGACGGCTTTAATCTGTTGAAACTTCATGTGAAAGAGGCGGAAAACGATGGAGCTTTGCGGTATATTGCTTCTACATACGATCCTTACGATCAGGTTATCCGTGACGGTTTGTATCCGGGCGGACGCAAGGTGATTACGTTTGCAAACATTCTGCAACATGATGTATTCCCGTTGCCTCGGATTCTTCAATTAGTGCTGAAGTATGGCGAACAGGAAATGCGCCGTCCGGTTGAAATTGAGTTTGCGGCTACCATGAGTCGCGAGCAGGATAAGACAGGCACATTTTATTTGTTACAGATCCGGCCAATTGTGGATAGTAAGGAAATGTTGGATGAAGATTTGAATGAGATACGGGATGAGGACGTTATCCTTCGTTCTTATAATTCGCTGGGACATGGCATTATGAACGAGATTCAGGATGTCGTCTACGTGAAGACGGACGGGTACAGTGCTTCCAATAATCAGGCCATTGCTTGATGGATGGAAAGAAGAAACTTGGGGTGGTGCTGATGCCGGGAGTATAGATGGCTTTATATAAAAATGAAATTGGTGGAAATAAAGAGGAACTATAATTATATTATGAGTCTATTAATAAAAATAACACTCGTGTCTGAATCAATAGGTCTTATATTCAATAAATGTAGGGGGGTAACGTTCTGTTTTTCATCTAAAAGGTGAAATTCTTCTGTGATAGGCTTAAAAATATGGCCTTTTTTTAAGGTCGGGCAGGCTAATTGTGTTCTCATTTTCATATTTCGGGATAAATCTTTCTTTGGATACTTTATTATAAAGAAAGAAAACTGTATTTTTGCGGTCGTTTTTTAAGATATAAAGAGATTCTAGAGAGATGAGTAACAGACAATTAGTAAAACTGGCTTTTTGTGTATGTCTCCTACCTTTCTTTTTTTCTTGTTCTTCGGAACGTGATGAGGGAAGTGAAGGAAATGGAACATTACGTGTACAAGTTAGTGCAAATGCCGAAGTATTAGTGGGAACAAATACTCGGGTTAATGATGGAATAGAACAGGAAGTGCCCGATGTCAATGATTTCTCTTTTTCTATATTTAAAGGAGAAACTCTTCGTGGAGAGTGGGCTACATTAGCTGAGTTTTTGGCTGATGATGAGTTGACTCTTCGGTCTGGTAATAACTATGTAGCGAAGGCTTCGTATGGCGATGTCAATAATGAAGGTTTCTGAGTTGCCTTATTATGAGGGAAATCAGCCGTTTGTTATAAAGCGGGGACAGACCACCACTGTGGAAGTGACCTGTTATCTGGCAAATGCTAAATTGTCGATTGTCTATACAGATGAATTTAAGGACTACTTTTCTGAGTATACGGCTGAAGTCACTACTTCGCTTGGCAATACAGTGAACTATGTTTCTGATGAAACACGTTATGCCTATTTCAAGCCGGGAGAAGTACAAGTACGTGTGAAGGTAAAAAGAAGGAAGGTTATTCACAGGAAGTAACTTTGAAAGTTGGCGAGGATTATGCTCTTGAAGCTCGCCATGCCTATATTCTGACGCTTGATTTGGATGCAGGTACTCCTTCTATTAATATATCATTTAGTGATGATATTCCTAATCAGGAACCTGTGAAAATCACTGTTTCGGATGAGGCTTTAAGTGCTCCGGCACCTTATTTTACAGCAAATGGGTTTAATGATGACCAACCGATTGACGTTGTTGAAGGAAAATCAGCGGAAGCTTCAGAAGTGTATGCTTATTTGAATGCAGCCGGTGGAATAGCTCATTGTTATTTGACGACCCATTCTTTTTCGTTGATCGAACAAGGATGGCCTGAAACTGTGGACTTGACTAGTGTGTCTGCAGAAAGTCTGAGCGCAATGCAGAAGTTAGGGTTTCAGATGGCAGGATTGGGTGACAAAAAGATAAGATTGCAAAGATTGACTTTACGAATGTAGTACCTTTTTTGGAATATACGGAAGAGGGTACAGAACATCTTTTTGAACTGCGGGCTACTGATAAATTGTCTAAAGAGAATGTGGAACCATTGAAATTTAGAGTTTCCAGTAAGGATAATCTGTTTGCGGTGAGTGCAGGACAATCAGTTCTTTATGGTACGACGAAGATGAAGGCTAATTTGACTCTTGACGGTGATCCCGCCAAGGTGACCTATTGGTTGAAGAAAGGCGAGACAGAACAGCAAGTAGTGCCAAGTTCCATAAAGTCGAATGGAACATCACATGATTTGCTGTTTAAGTTTGATGAATCCCAATATGCTGATATTCAGATGGAGGCTCGGTATTTGCGACGTAAAAGTACATTAAACTCAATGCTAGAGGCTCCTGCTGTAAATTTATATTTGGAGTATCCGGGAGATGTATGGACAAAAGAGGCTACGTTACATAAGAAAGGAAATCTTGACGAAAGCTGGACATTGCAGTGTGCAAAGTGGAAGAAGGATGAATTGGGGTGGTGGACTATGCAGGCATATAGCTTGACGGATGATGCAATCTTTTGAATGCACTTACTGATAGTACAAAATATACTTATCGGTTTGTTAAGTTTGATGAGTCGCAGGACATAATTGGAGCTTCGGATACGTTGAGCATTGTAACGGAAAAGGAATTTCAGATTCCTAATTCGAATTTTGAAAGTTGTATAAAAGAAAAAAGGTATGATGCATCAGGAACTGGTGGACAAGATATTTATATTTTTTATCCTTATGCGGAAAACAACTTGTCTGAACAATGGTGGAATACTCGGAATCTGTTGACAACAAGTGAGAGAGGATCTCTATTAGGGCAACATGCTCTTGGTATTATAGTTGTTTTCCTGGTTCTGTTCCAACAAATGAAGAGAAATTAACAGCTTCGTGGCATTTGAATAACTATGATGGTCAGAGTCTCACAATAGGGGGACACGGGGATGAAGGTACTGCTATTGAAATTGCAACAGTTGGATGGGAAAAGGTAATAAATGGTCTGGCATAGGCAAAAATTCAGAGAATAAAACGGCTGGTAGCCTATTTATAGGAACTTTTTGCAGAAAATGTGGAACAATATGGTAGGACATTTTTTCTTCACGCCCTACTGAGGTTCGATTTTGGTATAAATATTATTCTTATAATGATGAATTTACGAAACCATATGTCAGTGTCGAAGATAAGAATGGTAACGAAATTGGAAAGATGGAAGAAGAACTGATAATTAGTAATTCTGTGAATGAATTTACAGAAGGGATTATAAAATTAGTTATATAGGACATGAAACTGAAAAAAGCTGCTAAAATTAAAATAATATTTCTCTCTACTAGCAGTCAAAGTCCTGCAACTAAAGCCGTACATGGCAGCTTGAATGATTGGAAAGGAAATGGTGATTCTCGTCATATTGGCAGTATATTAACAATAGATGATGTTTCATTAGTGTATGATAAGTAGAAAAATGGGAAATTATATAAAATGAAGAATGATATGAGAAAAATAGCAAATATACTATATGTATTATTCGTAAGCCTTTTCATCCTCTCTGCTTGCGATCGTGAAAAGATGGACTTCGGCAACGAATCGGATGGTTATGGACAAATTCAATTGTCCTCCATGCAACTTTCTGTGGATGTAAATGCGACACCACTGTCTCGTGCTGTCACAGTAGATGCTGGTAGTTATATCGTTGGTATTTACAATGAAGACGGAACAACTTTAATTTCCGAATGGAAGTATAGTGATATGCCTGAAATATTTCAATTGAAAGTCGGCAAATACAAAGTTATCGCTCATGCTCCGAGTGTTGATAAGGCTGTATTTGATGAACCTTATTGTGAAGGAAGTAAGACTTTTGAAATTCTGAAAGATCAGGTCACAAATATTGAAACTATCAAATGTACTTTGCAAAGTATTATGGTCACTATCAAATATGAAGACGCATTCAAAGAACTTTTAGGGGAAACGGTTAATGTGGCTGTGAAGGTGAATAAGAAAGATAATGAATTGCTTAACTTTAGTAAGGATGAAACACGTTCCGGTTATTTTCATGGTACGGTGACCGATAATGTCGTAGATGTTAATTTTATTGGGACTATTGATGGTGAAGATAACGTTCCTATTGATAAATCTTATGCTGGTATAGCTATTGGTTCTCATCTTATAATCACATATATATTGAATGATGCTAATGGTAATCCGGGGTCAGGTGGTAGTGCTGATATTAAATTGCAGGTGGATACTCGTTGTGAGGTAGTGAATATCGATGGCTCGGTTCTTCCGGATAAAGAACCGGAAATTGACGATTTCCCGTCAGGCGGTGGTGATGAAACTAAAGAACCGATAATTACAGGAAAAGGATTTGAAATAGCAGATCCGCATAATGTGGAAGATTTGGAAGATGTAGTAGTAAATCTGGAGGCAGAAGCCGGAATGAGAAATGTTGTGGTTGCAATAACTTCAACAAATAAGGATTTTGAAAATCTTATCTGTTCGGATGATTTGTTTGGCTCTAACACATTTGATTTGGCTCATCCAGCTTCAGAGGAACAAAAGGCTGTGTTAGAAGGTTTGGATTTTCCCATTGAAGATGAAATCATTGGACAGAAAAAATGCGGATTTTGCCATAACAAAGTTCATGGGACCCTTAAGTGGTTTTGTTGGTGAGCATAAGTTCAAAATTACTATTACTGATAGTAAAGGAAACTCTACTTAGGCAACATTAACATTGATCGTACAAGAATGAAAAAATTGATTATATATGCTTTTTCTTTTTTCTTTTTTCTTTTAGGCTGTCAACAAAACGAAGACGGTTCTGTCTTTGAAGGTGAAGGTACCTTTGTTTGAAAGTAAAAATGAAGAGCGATATACAAGCTATCGCAACCCGTACGCTTACCAAAGATGAAGAGACGGAGTTGAATGAGAATTGTAAGATACGTATTTATGATACGGATAAATTGATTCGCAAATATCAAGGTATAAGTAATATACCGGATAATTTGATACTTCCTTCCGGAGAATATCATGTAAAGGTGACGGCTGGTGATTCTGTTGCAGCTTCTTTTGATAAAAAGTTCTATGAGGGAATTGAACCTTTACATTGACCAAAGGAGCGACTGTCCCTGTAGAGGTAGTAGCAAATATTGCAAATACAGTTACTAAAGTTACTTTTGCTGAGTCTTTGACGAATGTATTTACTGATTGTCAGCTAAATGTTTCTGTAAAAGCAGAAGAAGGAACGCTTGACTTTCAATGCGGATAATTTGGAACAAATGGGGTATTTTTCTTTACCTGTCGCTTGTGATACTTTGTTTTGTACATTTGTAGCGAAAGTTGCTGCGACCGGAGATGCATATGAGCATATTGATACTATTCCGTTTGTGAAACGTGCAACCTTATATAATTTGATGTATGAATATAGGGATGAGGAAATTGAGTTACCGGATGTAGGAGGGGGAATGCTGGTTTTGGAAGTAGATGCTACCCCATTGGTGAACCTATAGAAGATAATATTTCATATTATCGTCGTCCGGTGATAAAAGCTGAAACAGATGGACAGGTATTAGAACTTACAACTCCTTATTATTTGGAGACAAATGCCGGATCAGATATTCAGATAGCGGTAATGGGGTCTTCTGTGTTGAAACAGGTTCAGATATCATCTGAACAGTTCCCAGAATTTTTGAATATGAATGAACAGACTTTTGATTTGGGTAATTTAGCTGACGGTCAAGAAGAGGTTTTGCGTAATGGAGGAATACATATTGATCGGGTGCCTGAATCTAAAGGATATGCGATAAATTTGGTGTTTACGGCGAGTCTTATACAGAAATATTCAGCGAAAAGAGGGTAGTTATAATATTTCTTTTAATGTCGTTGATGAAAAGGAAAAATACGTGTGGTTGATTGGGTTGTTATTGTATCAGATGCGGCAGTACGTACAGAGGAAGTGATAAATTATGAAGTCTGGGCTACAAAAGCAACTTTGCGTGGTACAGTACTTGATGGACGTGAGCCACAAGGAACATTAGCTTTCCGTTACCATAAGGTAGATGATATGAATTGGAAGACTGCGAATGCGGTACGCGATGGATCTAGTATTTCGGCAGAAATTAGTGGCTTGGAGCCTAGTACAGAAGATAAGTCCTCTATTTATGAATATCAATTGATGGATGGGGATATGCTTTCTAATGTTATATGCCAATTTACGACAGAAGTAGCTTGGCAGCTGGAAAATGCAGGATTTGAGAGTTGGAGTGAAAGTACTAAACCTACATTAGTATACGGAAAGGAAAAAAGGTGAACAAATGTTTTTGGGATAGTGGTAATCATGGTTCTTCCTCAAGTATGGCTGCTTTGATCGGAAAGGCCGTAGACTTAACTACTCCTGATAAATTAACTACGGGAAGTGAAAGTAAATACTGGCAAAATTAGAGTCTAAGTCAGTTGTTGGCGTATTTGCAGCAGGTAATTTGTTTGTTGGAAAATTTTTGAGAACAAGTGGGACAAATGGAGTATTAGGTTGGGGACGGTCATGTACTTCACGTCCGATAGCATTAACCGGATATATTCGTTATGTACCACAAACTGTTACTGATTATCCAAAAGAGCCGGAATTGAAAAATGGTGATAAGGATAAAGGATTTGTTTTCATTGCTGTAGGAGATTGGGATTTTCAGAAAGATCAGTCGGAAGAATGGCCTAGAGTTATCAATACTTCGGATGATAAAACCTTCTTTAAGAGTAATGATCCGCAAGTTATAGGTTATGGTGAGAAGACATGGGATGATTCAACATCGGGTACGGGATTGATTCCTTTTACCATCAAGCTTGATTATCCGGTAACAAATCGTATTCCTGAGACAATAATTGTAGTAGCATCTGCTAGTAAGTATGGGGATTATTTTTGCTGGTGCAGTAGGTAGCACCATGTGGCTGGATGATCTGAAACTTATATATGACGAGAGTGAATTGGAAGAATAAACTTCTAATAATTATTTAGTGAAAAAAGGATTATTATTCTTGTTGTTTATCTGGGGAATGACATCCCAGGCGCAAGAGTTTAAGCGTAATATAGAATCCCATACTTTTGTTCCGAAAGGGCAGTGGATTGTGGGAAGTTCTGTTTCTTATTCCGAGCATAATGAGCAAAACTATCAATTTCTGATTGTTGACGGATTTAATTCTGATGGGTACACGTTTAAGGTAAGTCCTATGTTTTGTTATGCTTTGAAAGATAATGTTGCTGCCGGAGGGCGTTTTCTTATGGACGTACATTGACAAAATTAGATGGGGTAACGTTGAATTTGGATGAAATACCCAGTTTGATGTGAATGATATGTACCAATTAAAGCATTCCTATAGTGCTTGGGAGTTCTTAGGAATTATATAAATTTGGGTACAAGTAAACGTTTTGGTTTATTTGCAGGAAACCAGACTTGAAATTGGGGGTAGCCAATCAAAGGTGGTGACTAAAGATGGTGGAAACTTCTGACAGGTACTTATACTAAAACGACTGACTTTGGTATCGGTGTAGCACCGGGTATTGTCGCTTTCATTAATAATTATACTGCTGTGGAAGTCAGTATTGGAGTATTAGGACTGGACTTCAGCAAGGTGAAACAAACTACAGACCAAGTGTACATTGGAGAACGTTCATCCAGTTCTGCAAATTTCAAGATTAATCTGTTTTCTATTGGTTTAGGTATTGCATTCTATTTATAAAAAAGGAAAAATGAGTAGATTATTTTATATATCTATATATGTGCTGTCATTCTGTTGGTTGGCAATACAGGAGATGCACAGCAGCGGGATACCATTGTAATACATGATACCGTATATGTGGATAAAGGCGGAGTTGGAGCAGGTGCATGCGGAAAAAGGATATTGTAGAAGACAATACCGGACTGATTCGAATCAAACCGATCGGACGTTACGACCGTGGTATCATCAGCTATCGGTTTATTCCGAAAAAGAAATGGATGGGCGGTTTGACTTTCTCTTATGTTAATTTTGACAGTGATGACAGTAGACTGTTATTCTCAATATTGAAAGATTTTGATTGTAATTTCAAAACGTTTCGTTAATCCGTTCGTCGGATATGCGTGGCGGATAATTTGATTGTTGGTATGAAACTGGGTTATAGTCATACGATTGCTGATCTGGGTAATGTTTCGCTTAACATTGATGATGATTTTGATTTTTCATTAGACAATATCCGTTATACGGAAAATTTGATTCATTGGGAATATTTCATCGTTCTTATATCGGATTAGATGATGGTAAATTGTTCGGACTTGTTCAATGAGACAACTCTGACTTACTAAAAATGGATCTTCTAGTTTTGCTCGCGGGGAAGGAGAGGAATACAAACGGACAGAGACCACAATCAATGAACTTCATTTGGGGATTAGTCCGGGAGTGGCGGTATTTATTACGCAAAATATTTGTGCAGAGCTGTCTTTTGGCGTCGTCGGCTTTAAATATAGGACAGAGAAGCAGAAGAATAATCTAGGTGAAGAGGGTAAGCGAAGAACAGTGGTGCGGATTTTAAAATCAACTTGTTTAATATAAATATAGGTTTAACTGTTTTGTATGTGATGAGACATAGGTTTATATATAGATTATTTCTTTTAGGAATAGGAATTACATGTTTGCTGCAAGGGTGTATAAACAATGATATTGGGTATCCAAAAATAGCGTTATCTATTACTGCAATGCAAGTTGAGGGGCAATTGGAAATGCCATTATATCTGAAGAAAAACGTATGGTGACTCTTGGATTGGATGAAAGTGTGGACATGCGTAAAGTGTTGGTAAGGAGTTTGTCTGTTACAGAAGGAGCTAAAAGTTCTCTATCGGTAAATGATGTATTAGATCTGACTAGTCCATGTAATGTGACTCTGTCGCTTTATCAAGAATATCAATGGAGTATCATTGCTAATCGGGAAATATTGCTCTTATAAAATTTTGAATCAGATTGGTGTGTCTGAATTGAATGAAAAAACATATATTGCTACAGCATATGTATCGAGAAGATACAAAGTGGAAAGAATTTACAAATTGTCAATTTAAAGCTAGGACCGGATGGTGCTACTTATAATGGTAATACTGACTTCTCATCTATTGAATGGACCTTATACTAATTATGCATCGGCTAAAGTTAAAGTAAAGTATAAAGATTTCTTTGAAGAAGATTGGGAGTTGCGAGTTTATCGGAAAGATAAGATGGCAGAAACAAAGCAGGCGGATGGTTTTGTAAATGTGGCATGGCTGTATGGTGAAGGCATTGAAGGATTGGACAATGGCTTCGAGATCCGTGAGGCTTCTGTTACCGAATGGGAAAAGGTTCCGGAAAAATATGTAACAATCAATGGAGCTGCCTTTTCACTGCATGTGTTCCACATTTGAAAGCTCAAACAACTTATGTATGTCGTGCCTATTCTGGTGAGAATTACGGTGAGGAACGTTCTTTTACTACGGGACAAGCTGTGGAACTTCCGGATGGTTCTTTTGAAAATTGGCATTCTGTAATAGAGAAGAAACATGTTTGGTGGAAACCGTGGACTGAAGGTACAACAGGATATTGGGATACAGGTAATAAGGGAGGTTGTTACAGCTTCTGATTCTAATACCACACCTACGACACAAGTGACTTGGAATAATAATGGAACGGCTGCATGTTTACAATCCAAGAAACCTCTTTATTAAATTTGCTGCAGGAAATCTGTTCATGGGAGAATTTTAGAGGTTGTGGATGGTACAAATGGACTTTTAGATTTTGGAAAACCATTTAGTGAGAGACCTACAAAATTGAAAGGACACTATAAATATGTACCGCAGAATGTGACAATACTGCCAACTAACTCGGATGATGAAAAAGGCTTTTGAATTTTGAAAAATAAACCGGATACTTGTTCTATTTACATTGCTTTGGGAGATTGGGACAGTCCGGTGAGAATTTGTACGACTCCTAGTAAACGTCAGCTCTTTGATAAGAATGATGAGCATATTATTGCTTATGCAGAATTGAATAGTGGTAAAGCTATGACTGAGTATGAGCCATTTGAATTAAAGTTAGATTATAGGGTTACCAATCGTGTTCCAAAATATATTGTAGTGGTATGCTCTGCTAGCAAATACGGAGATTATTTTGCTGGAGGTGATGGTAGTACTTTATGGGTAGATGATTTCAGCTTTAGAATACGATTATGATAATTAGATTCTCTGTCTTAGAATATCCTTATTTTATTGCAAAGGTAGTTGTGACGACACCCGGGTCTCAGGCATACCAACACCCGGGTCTCATGTATGCTGACACCCGGGTCTCGGTATGCACGACACCCGGGTGTCGTACAAATTGTTTGTGCATAAAAAACTCCCGTTCTTCCTTTCGGAAGGCGGGAGTTTTTAACTATAGCTTATTTATATCTGTGGCT
>VOFH01003816.1_pt1 | contig 37717 bp, 66 predicted proteins | sample 5384091 | NCBI WGS metagenome assembly VOFH01 (sample SAMN12384727, study PRJNA508395) | human gut metagenome | isolation source: healthy gut G | host: Homo sapiens
GGATGACGAAATTTTGACCCGGTTGAACTTCGCCCACACGGTCAGCCGCATGGAATCAGATTCCATCGCGTCCAGATTCGACGAAAGCAGGTTGTCCCTGACGACGTAGTAGATGCGTTCGGGATGTTTCTTGTTCCTCGATTCTCCCGTGATATAACTCTATATCCTTTATCCCGCGGGAGATGGATTTCGCTTTCGCTATCATGCGTCCTCCTCATTCTCACCGTTCCTTGTCCCGTCAGGGCACACGGTTGTCCAGCCGGACTCTGTTCAGTACGCTTGTTATCCGGTCGGCCAGTTTTCCGAGTTCTTTGAGCCATCCGAGCATGAACGGGTAACTGTTGAACGTCTGCCTGCGCTTCTAGGGATTCATTCCACGGAGTGCGGACGTATAATTCACGAGATCACTACGGCAACCTATGAGGTCGCCATGACAGCCTCCTGCCTTGCAGTCAATCTCGTCTTCGGCTTGTAGTCGCTTTTGCCAACAGGTAGCCGCTGACGGTCATACCGCGCTTGTCGGCCAACCGCCGGATATGATGCTTCTGCCCGCTGTGACTTTGGCCCCGATGTATTCGGCACGTCTGTCATCGAGCGGAAAAAGGTATGTCTTGCTTGTTATATTCTACCATATCTTTTTATGTTTTTATAAAGGTTCAGAGGTGCGAGCCTGCAAGCGCTTTGGCCAGCGAACTGCCAGTGAACCGCGAGAGCGCCAAAGGATGACTGACCGGAGGGAGGTTATACCTTGAACATATCTCGCAACTGAAAAACGTTTTGTACTCTTCTGCAACGTACCTCCACTGCCCGACATTCTCGGATTTGTCGGGGATCATTAACGGAATGTTGCACCTGATGAAGAGAACATCCACGCCTTCAAACAATGGATGGGAGTTTGCCGTAATTGAAGTTGAAACACTGACAATAAAACTTTTTTTGTATAATTGTCCAGACTAAAATTCTTTATCTAAATCCGGAGCATGACACAGTCGCCGCAAGAACAAATCGATAGTCTGGTCAATAAATTGGCTGCCACCCTTTGTCGCATCAAGAAATCCCCGAAAGGAAGGCTGCCACTCATCGTATTCGTCGAAGAACAGGACAGCAATGGCTATCTTATTTACCATAAATACATGCTAAAGAAAATCTGTCGGACGGTTCTTGCCACCTGCATAATCCCGACACGAATAAGTTTGGAACACAATGACTATTATCTTACGGCTATTAACACCGATTCGCTTATAACTGTATGGAATCGATACGTTGAACTGAGGTCGAACAGAGCCTGTGGAAAGACCAAGCCGTCAAAGATTGATGGGACCATACCGGAGCCAACAAGCAGAGAAGGCCATTCGTTTCGTCGACACACAATGGCAAACGCAACTTCTGGACCCAAAATAACATTGCGGTATTCCGAGGACTGAAGGCGCCTAAACGGAACCGCTGGAATATCCGTTGCGCCAGTTACTCGATATAGCGGATGAAAGTATCCGATGATGAATTAAGCCTCATTGACGATGTCTGTGAGTCGGCTCTCCGCAGTCATTCTCGACTTCCCGACAGAACACTCTTCGCGTTTGTCTGGCCTTATGCGCTGATGCCGTGCTATGCGACCGAAAAAGAGATTCTTGCGGCGTATAAGAAGGTAGATCCCGCAGCACTCGCAATGAAAGCGACGAGAATCTGTATGAGTCCGCAAATTAACCTAAAAGAGTTCGAGGACGAAATCAATGGTGGCAACTGCGCGTTCGGGCAGTGTTATGTCCGCTTTATCGAGATATGAGATCGAAGACGGCAGGCAAAGGGAGAAGAGAATTGCGTCATTCGCTGTCGAATAGTATATCAATTTACATTACTCGAAAGCGTCTCTTATTCCGAGTCCTATGACGATTTGAGCAAAATTAGTTAGCGCAGACAATTCCGGGAATATAGCAAATTCGACGGCTCAATGAACACCAAGCTTTTGAAAGCGAAAACCCTTAACGATACTAAAATATTCTATGCAATGACACATCAACACGTGAACATGACCAAAAGACAATCTATCTGGTCAGGAAAATCGCCGCCCGCACCGGACTCGGTAAAGCGGACGTCAAAACCATTATCGAAACGTTCCTACTGCTTATCAAAGAAATCCATACTGGAAGGCATGTCGATTCATCCGCGGGTCGAGGCGATAGACGAACCGTGCAAGACCAAGCGTTCGTCGCAGGAGACCAAGGCTCTCGTTCCGCTACTGGTGGAAAGTGCTCGACTTCGACATTACCGATTTCAGCCTGACGGTATCCCGATACGACGAGCTTTGTAAACGGAAAGCCTGCGGATGCGGTACTGGATAATTAAGATTAAAAACTATTGAAGATATAAATCCTGTTATCTAACGAAAGCCTCTTTCCCTGGTAGGAAAGAGGCTCTCATAATGAAATAATCTTCGTATATTCACTCTGTCTCTGAATGCCGACTTATTTGTCCGCCTGGGCGGGCGAGGTAAGCGTCGTACATATCCAACATCCGCGTCGTTCTCTTTAGCCTCTTTTTTGCGCACCTTGCCTTCGGAGCCTTTGAACCATGTTTTGCAGAACTTCTGCAATCCGGGATGCTGTTTTTCCACCAGCATGGTGTTGACCAACATATACGGATAAACGGTCGGTCGGGATCGTCGTGGAAACGGATGCCGTATACGGTCTTCAACACCCGGCGGTCGATATTGCCGACCCGCTCTATTTGTCCATATCTTCAACCAATAGGTAGTGGCGTTCTGGCTGGCTTTGTTCAGGCAGACCAACCTGCGGAATGTGCGATAACGGTCGCCCTTGAGTCCGGGAGAAGCGATATCGAGGCTTCCCAGCGGATGCCGTCCGGATGGGCTTCGGTCTTCTCGACGTATTCGATGCTTTCGACCTCGTCGGCCGTGTACTTTGACCGGCTCCTTGTCGTCGGGTGTCTTGGCGAGCTTGAACGAGTAATTTTCCTTTTTCAGTACGGAGGATTCGGCGTGCCAACTGCGCTGCAGGTAACCGTCGACTTTCGCCGGATGTAAGGGTTACTATTACCCGGCGGAACTCCTGATCTTCCGGCTTCTTGGCCTGTGCCTGACTGATTGTGCCCAACGTGACCAGCACGGTGGCAGCGAAAAGTAAAAAAACTGTTTCATATGCTTTATTTTTTGGGGTTAATATTTAGTCGGATCGTAGTCTCGCGGCATAAGAATCGTTTTGTCCTGGTAGGCATTCGATCGGCGTATGCGCTCGGCAAGTTCGGGATCGTCGTCTATATAACGGGCGATGCGTTCGCGGAAAACGTCTTTCGAACGGCGGCATGTACTGCCAATGTTTTTGAAATTTTCGTCATGTTTCTGAAGGAAATAGGGCCACACATGAGCTACTGAACCATCCGCTCTGCCGGAACCAGCATACCGCCGTTCGTGTCGACACAGTAACCTTTTTTCGAATAAATGCAGGCCCTAATAAGCGGCGTCTCGACGTAAACCCACATCCAACCCCGGATCGGACGCCCAAACCAACTTGCGGACGTGTTCTGGGGTCTTGGCATAGCAAATCACCGAGTCTATATCTCCGGCTGGCAATACATCTTTGAACTTTTAGTTTTCCGGAAAGCGTCTCGAAATATTTTCAGTTTACCGGATTTTTTGGGGAGTTGCAATCGGTCGTCGCCCGTACATTCGACGACCGAGCCGTTTTTAAATAAATGCGCCCTTCAACAAGAGACGCTGTACGCACGGATACGTTGCGACGAATAGACATAGAAACAATAAAATAATTTCATTAGGTCTCTGTTTTATCTCATTTAGAACAATTAAACATCTCCGCACATACATTTTTCCCAGGAGTCCTTTCATTCTTTGCGTTATTAGTTCTTAATTTCACAAAACAGCGCAAACTTACAAAAAAAAAAAAAAAAAAAACGCTTCAATACGCCAAATTATCAATGAAATATGGAATTATTTATTATATTCTGGTTTCCACGCCTATATTTGCGGCTTCTAAAAATAAATTTGAGAATCAATTTTCAAGTCGACTTTTTTTTTAGAATCGCATCTGACGGTTTCTCCGACGTTTCTATCCGGCGACAGCATCCGACGGTCGCTTCGACCCGGCCCCGAACTCTTCCGTAACAACCGATAATCTGCAATAGGAGCACGTTTTTTGCATTCGAAACCTCCCGTTTACGATTCCGGCGGTTCCGGATTATCCTGCGGACACAGCAAACAGGCCATTTGCGACAGGACGTTGCGTTTCCCCCGTATGAAGACGGAGAACTGCTCTTTGTCTTGAGCAGCAGCGTCGTCACCAGATTTTTTCATCAGGAACGGAAGGTCAGTTTGCAATAGAGCGTCAGAAAACGATCCGGGACGGACGGACGGCGGATTCCTTCCCGCATCGCCGTTTTGAGCGCATTCTGATATCGAGATATATTTCTTGTGATCTTTCAGTTCCCGGCTGCTTTATAAAGATGATTCTACGTCGCGTTGAATCTCCCCTATCGGCGAAATACGGTAGATCGGGATTGTTCAGAAACAGAGCGACGTATTGCCGATAATTCGGTCGAGCCGTTCCATAAAAGGAATATCGCGTATCAGAATATCATGGATGCGCGGAATCACTTCCTGCAGGATGTCGCCGTAGATCGCCCGAAGAGCTGCCTTGGCCCGGAAGTAGTAATGCAACGCCGGACGCGTAATGCCTACCGCCGCCGCGATGTCGCTCATGCTGGTATTGACGTACCCTTTTTTCGATGAAAAGCCGGTGGCGCACGCGATGATGTCTACCATATTCTAATAGCAAAAGTTAGTTTTCGCTGTTATTGACAAAAGTGTGCCGGTTCATAATATTCACGTCGCTAACGCTTCCGTCGAAGTCGAGCGACAGCAGGTTCATTCAGGGTAAAGCCCGCGTATGCGTTTCTCCACGCCCTCGAGACGAGCGCACGCGATGCAGCCGAACGGTTGCAGGCTGACGACGTTCCGAACGCCGTGCCGGGCGAACATCGCCACCTCGCCGGGCAGCAGCCACCTCGCCGAACTGCGCGTTCAGCGATATGACTCGGAAGCCGCTTTCGGCACCTCATACACGTTGCCGATCGGTTGAAAGTAGGGAAATTTCAGCGATGCCGTTGAAACGACCCGATGAGCTGTTGCATACGCCCGGCCTTGCCGAAGCAGCCAGCCGGGAATCCGCGAGTAGTCCCAGTCCTGAACGATTTCGATTTCGCGGTTGACGAACCCCTGCATGATCGGTCATATGCGATACCGCTGATCCGACGATCGGTCAGCATCGATCAATCCTTTTGGGCGAAAGGGATTGACTAGGAATATTCACTCACGATACCGACCTTCGGCCGTTCGATGGGACGGCATTTGCGGGAAAAACGCTTCAACGGCGAAGCCCAGCGTTTCGGCAAAGGCATCCAGAATATTGCTTTCGGATTCGGATTCCAGAATCATTTTCGCGTCTTCCAGATACCCAGTCGCGCAGCGAGGCCGCTTCTGCCGGCTCGCTGGTTTTCAGCGCACGGCCGTAGCGTACTAGAGGCGCGCCAGCACCGGTGAACAGAACGGCTCCGGATGGCACCGCGAAACACGCGCAGCCACGGAATACGGAACCCCGGCTGGGTCGTTTGCAGACCGCCGCCCGGCGCGATACGGATATGAACCGGCACGTCGATGCGAACCGTACGACGATTGCCCTCTGCATCTGGCTTGATGTAGCTGCTGGCGCGGCATTGTCCGCCGGTTCGGGTGATACACGGCCGTTTCGGTCAAGTCGCCGATGCTGGCTGATCGCGCGGCGCGTTCACGATGTCGCCCACGATCAGCGCCGGATAGCAGATTTCGTTGTTGGCATACCGCAATCCTGATTCTACCGAGGCTTGCGTACTCATGGGTAGGTTCTCGGTTTCGTATCCGGCACGTTTCAGCAGCGCCGGAATAAGCGGCGAAAATAAACGGCGTAAAGAACGGAACGAGGATTTTCCGTTTGCAGCCCTGCTCGCCGAAATCGGGCGCCGTCACGAACGGTAGCGGCGCGGCCGCGAAGCGTGCCCGAGTTTCAGGCCTCGATCAGCGAGCGGATACGCAACTTCAGCGACTCGGTATTGCTCACGTCGTCGATTTTCAGCAGCGTGAGGCTTTTCCCGTGCCGTCCCAACAGGTCGCGCACTTCGCCGGTCAGCAGAGCGTCCGCCGCAGCCGAAAGAGGTCAGTTCGACGAACTGCACGTTCTGATCCTGCCGGCTCGCCCATGCGGCAGCCCGGAGAATGCGGTTGGCGCAGTCTCATTGCGCCACATACGAGTGTCGGCGGTCGAAATATTGCCGCGCACGATATCGTCCGTAATGACGTCGACGCCCATCCCCGCGCACCATCTCCGCGATTTTATGCTGGATGAGCGGATCGGTATGGTAGGCCGGCCGGCTACGAGAAGCGTCAGCCGGCCCCGGCATCGCGGCTGCGGCGCAGAATCCCGCCGCTGCTCCCCCTGCCTGCCGAGCAAAAGCGCGCTGTTCGTCGAGCGCCCGGAAAGCCGTCCGGATCTTTCCGCGCTACGCCCAGCGAAACGAGATAGTCGGAGCACTGGCGGTAGAGTCGCTGTTACGGAACGAAACGGTCGGCGAGTCGAGCGGGATCGAAAGATTGTCGACGCTCCGCGCGACATCCGGAATACCCGGCCCACGATCGGACAACTGTCACTGCTGATCTCTTTGCCGCCGTCCGGGTTGTTCGTATACGACATAAGGCATCAGAATGCGGTCTACGCCTCCTGACGAGGTCGCTGATAAGGGCATGGACGCAATGGGTTTGAAAACAGATCGTCGGTCGGACATCACGCGGCGCACGTTATGTTCGTAGGTTCGCATGTTCGAAGGGACGGACTAGCACGTGGACGGAAATACCGCAGCCGCCGATGCAACGTATGCCAGAAAGGATACCTCGTAGGTATTCGCCAACGGGGAATGCCGACGACCGACGCCCCCTTCCCGGAAACCGAGCGGTCGAAAAAGCAGGCGCAATTTCTCGGCATAAGGTTTTCGCCCTGCACCCAGAAACCTTGTTGGAAAAAAACGTCAATTTGTTTCCCGAATAGTAGGTGTTCCGCCTGAGAAACGATAGCGCGTCACCATGCATCGGTTCTCGCAGCCGCGGCATTGCAGCATGTCCGAAGTGCAGGAAGCCGTTTCGAGCAGTTGTTCGAGGGACACGCCGGACGACCGAAGCCTTCCGGCATAGAGCGCGCAGCCGAAAGCGCCCATCATCTCCGGACGGTCGCTGCGGAAAACCTCGCGCCCGGTCAGCCGTTCGAAAGCCCCGCGCCACGGCGTCGTTGCGCACGTGCCGCCCTGCACGACGATCCGGCCGCCCATCTCGTCGGCCGAACGGAGCTTCCAGCACCTTGTAAAGGCAGTTCTTTACCGACTGAGTAAGAAAGCCCGGCGGCGATATCGGTTACGGCTCTCCCTCGCGCAGCATCTGCTTCACGCGGAGTTCATAAAACGGTGCAGCGCGTCCCCAGGTCGTGTGGATGGGAGGGGGCACGCCTGCGCCGCGAACTTCGACCCCGGAGCCGAGGCTCCGGGCGAAGGTCTGATGAACGAACTGCAGCCCGACGAACAAGCCTTCTGTTGGATCTCCATGCGCGTTACGGCGCCGTGCTCGACGAAAATGGCTTCATGTCTTGTTGCCGATGAGGATAAACGACACGTCGGGCGTTATCCCTGGCAAGGTAATGCGCGATGATGGTCTCGATGACGCCCGCGTCGAGTCCGAAGGCCGCTTTGATGAGATCCTCGTCAGCCCGTTACGCAACTGCCTCCACGATCGGACGGCGCCTCGCCGTCCGGCAGGCAGCGAGCAACTCGCGTAATCCCTGCCCGACCGCAGCGATCGGGTTGCTGCTGTTGGGCGCATAGTGGGGAAAAGCAGTTGCCGCCGGTCGTCGAACGCCGCGATCTTCGCCGTCGTGGAGCCGGAGTCGATGCCGAGCGTTATCCCGATCCGGCCTGGCGGAATCGGCACGGAGCGAAAAGTCCCGGCGTTCCGCTGCCGCCGCCAAGCGGCATGCGCTTCTTCATTTTCGAAGATGGCGGAAGCGCCTTGTACGTGCGGTCGCCCCGCGTCGTATTCGCGGCGATGATGGCGAGCCATTCGTCCGCCGCGCGAAGCGAAGCATCGGTTCCGGAGAGCGCCGTACCCCATGCCGTTACAGCTGGCGTCGGCGGCAGATCGTTTGCGTTCCGTCCAGATGCAGGTACTCCGCAAACGCCTTACGCAACGACGGGAGGAATGCCAACGCCCGCCGCAAAAAGTACCGGAGCCTCGATGTCGCAGCTTATGCGACAGCGCGTTACGACGGTCTGCACTGCCACGGCGTGGAAAAATGAGGGCGGCGATCTCCTCCCGGCTCACGTTTTTGGCCAACAGGTTCTGATGTCCGTTTTGGCGAAAAACGCACCGCGAGGCAATCGGATGAATGCGGACGGCCTGCTGCGCCAGACGGTCGAGTCCGGCGGGCGTCGTGTCGAGCAGGAGCCATCTGGTCGATAGGCCTCCCGTACCGCCGGGCGCAATTGTTGTTCATGCGCATGTCCGGCGTTTCGCCTTTCAGAAAACGACTTGGCGTCCCGCCGCCGATGTCGATGAGGGTCGTCGCCGCCTGCGGATGGTAACTCCGGACATAGGCCGTCGAAGCCACGACCTCCTGAACGAAAGGGATCTGCGTGCGCTCCGCAATGCCCAGCCCGACCGAACCGGTAACGTCAAACCGAACAATTCGTCCCCGAACCGCTCGCCCAGCCTCCGAAAAGACGACGGAAAGAGTTTCCTCGAATACGGGCATTGTGGACGAACATAGGTCGAAAAAAATGTTGTCGTGGTCGTCCAATACGACGACCTTGAGCGTCGTGGAACCCACATCAAGACCTATTCTATTGTGTTTCATAACAAAACAATATTTCAACCAACACCGTCTGACTATAATGTCAGACACAAACAAACAAAATTGACATGGTTAATCGGGATGAAAATTATTTGCAATTTTTTCAACGTCCGGTTGTCCGATCGGTCATTCCTAAAATTTATACCAACGGAAGACCAATAAAGATACCCGCCGCAAATGCAGCGGGTATCCCCCGTTTTCAGGCAATGCCTGAAACCTCCCTTCGGTAAAACTCTAAAATTCGATCTTTGGCTCGCCCGATGTTCGAGATTGACCGATGCGTACGGATCGCCGGCGGCTTCGGCTTTCCGGAGAAATTTTTCGGCCGTCGTAATCCTTTCATCATGTAGCATACGCCTTATGTAGTTGAATGCCGCAGGATTCTCCTGCTGACCTTCCAGTTCTTTCAAAGCATTTGCAGTCTTCGACCATGTGCCGCATAGCCCTGTTGATCCGCGTAACCCTGATGTTTTCAGGACTGTCCGGGCCAATCCACGTGGTGCGGCCGTGCTTCGTCCGCACCGCCGTAGCGCGACGGAAGCCGTCCGGTCGATGTCGTAGTAGACCTGCAAATATCCGGCATTCCGCAGGGCAGGATAAAAATTCTTCAGCATGTAGGCATACGGCTTCCGTCGGCAGTTTTGTTTCAATTTGGTTCAGGCTCTTCCTACTCGATGGGTAGGCACGATGATGCTGAGCACCTCCCGCCGGTACTCCATATCCGACTCGGCGACCATTTTACGCAAACCGTCCCAACTTCGCGCCTGTTGTAAAGTTCGAAAGGCTCCTGTCGCGCGGCATGTCGAGGTTCTTCAGCATCCTGAACGACTCCGCACGCCTTTGCGCGAGCGCCGTGTTGTTTGGCCAGCGTACTTCCGAAGTAGCGTATCCGGCTATCATGATCCGTTTGAGTTGACGCATTCGATCTTCGTGATGTTCGGAACGCTTTCCACTGCGCCGAGCAACCCTTGTTGCCGGAATATCCATATCGATTACGTGCGACCCTACGGTAAACCGGATTACGGCTGTCCTTTGTCGCGTTCGTTGAACAGGATGTCGTAACGGTTGGGATAATCCCCTCGACAGGATGCAGAAACGGATTCTCCAGGAATATTTTCGAGTTCGGTGAGCCCGGAGCGGCTCGCTGTTGTGTCGGCACGATCTCGTAATAGAGCAGTTTTGTCCGCGGCGAGCGTCCGGGCCGGTTCTCAAGGTATCTTCGAGCAACACCCGACCACGGTTTCGCTGAGCGACAGCGACACCGTATTCATCCAGGATTGATACGGAACGAGCGCTTTATAGCCGACCTCGCAGGAGTATCCTTTCTTTAAGACATAGCCTTGCCGCCGGTCGCTCTATTGCGGGTATCGTACAGGTTGCGCCGGCTGCCGGTTACGACGATCGCTTCGAGCGCCAGCCTGTCGGCCCCGTTGTAGAGCACGGGCGTCATCACGACCCGGATATTCGAACGCAACTGGATATTCACATCGAACGACACCTCCACCTCTTCGTTTACCTTACGCACCTTTGTATTCTCTGCGGCCCATGTTCCCGGCGCCGCAGCCCAAAAGGTCGGCTGCGAAAAACAGGGACAAGATTATAATTAACGATCTTTTTCATCAGACGTTCGGATTATATCAGTTAATTATGAATATCAGATTTAACGCCCAACTTGGTCGGGCCGAAATAGTTTTTGGTTCCGGATTCGAGCCGGGGACTACAGTCGCGGCACCCGTACTTGTCGTAGTCGAAACGGACGTATCCGACGCCGACGGTGGCCTCGATGCTCCCACTTCCGCGCGGCATCCGCTGGTAACCGTAACTGAATCCGCCTCCGACGTACCAGCCGTCGTAACGGTGTTCCTTACCGTCCCGGGCCAGGGCCGAACGGCAGTTTCACCTTCGAAATATTGTACTCTCCGCCGAGCAGGTGTACGCCGAAAAAGTGCCCGTTGAAACGTTCGCACAACCAGTAACGGAACTCGGGGTGCACCAGCCAGTGCTTGAACATTTGCCGTCGTTCTTCTCGAACGGATTGTAATTACCCGATATATCGAGGGGTCGTCGCCCGTCCCAGCCCCAGCTCGACGCCGAGGTTCGGCGTCGCCAGTACGTCGTAAACGACATTGTTCTTCACAGCGACTTTCTGAGCGCCGGTCGAAGCCGTCATCGCGGCAAAGGCAAGCAGAAGAATAACTTTTTTCATCATGACTTTTCTTTCGTTTATGGACCGGCCGCCCCGCGGCGGCAATTTTGTGAATACTGATAAACAGAGGTTGCGTTCGTCGTTACTCTGCGCGCAGCGTAATCGTGCTGGACGGTTCCCGCATGATCCTCTTCAACGTACGCGTAGCCCTGCGGTCGCTGCTTTCATGGATCTCGAACAGCATCAGGTGATCGAGACGCGTCCCGGGAATCATATACCACTGGCGCCATCCGTGTGCGAGCCCGCTGCCGATCTCTTCCGCTTCGATCTTACCCGTCTTGCCCTGGTTATTCGGATCGTGGTTGTCGTGCCTCAGCGCAGCGCTCACCACGTACAATTCTTGCCGTTACCCAGGTTCGTCGCATGGTTCGCCCGCTTGAATTGCCTGCGCAGGAACTCCGTGCTTACCAGGTAATACTCATAGGTCAACATGTGTGTACACATTCGGATCGTCATGGTACAACTGTACCGTCCGGGTCGTCGTGTAGCCTCTTCGAGATCGATCGCGGTCACCTTGAAGGCTCACCGTCTGCAATCCCGGTTTTGGCCGGAGTGTAATAGTAGTATCCGCCGCCGTCGTCGCTGAACCCGGTCATGTCCGACGGAGCCAGGCTCGGCGTGTAAAACAACACGAGATCCTGCCGCGCGAACGCGTCTTCGGACATATAGAAGGTTATCAGCGCCTCCTGACCGATGCCGTATCCACACGCAGTTTGCAGATAAGCGGAATGGTGTCCGTTGATCGATACGAGCGTCAGCGCAGGCCCGACATACGCGGTTTTGAAGATCGGGTTCTCGATAGTCACCAATTCGCCGCCATGATCCCTCGAATTCTGGAAATCGACGGTCTGCTGTCCCGCTCCGGTCGCCATATAAATATAGCTGATGCTGCCGTCCGGGTTCGATTCGATCTGCAGGCTGTTCCGGCTCGCATTGTCGGCTCCAAATTCCGGGCCGTAATTACGCATCGCAGCGGGAAATAGGCGGCCGGAATATCGTCGGAAATGTCGAACGTAAGCGTTTTCGAATCGCCTCTGCTGACGCCGGAAGGCATCCCACCGGGTCGAACGTAAACTTCTCGCATGAAATGACGGTCACGATCCTCGACAGGGCGCCGGCCGAAATACGGATTTCCGCCTTTTTGAAACCTTCGTCGACGACCCGGACGTCGGCGTACACCTTACCCGAACCCCGGTCGACGTACAGGTTGCTCAGTATCCCTTCCTCGTCGGACAGCACCAGCGGGTTGCGGATATCGCCGTTGGTCACGACGTTGCTCTTCTCATACTTGACGTCGAGTTCGAGCCGCTGCGTCGCGGAACCGTCCCCCGGATTGGTAAGGATATTGACGATCGGATTGACCGTCAGCCGGTCGGAACCGTCCGATATCTCGGGAGATTCTTTGATGATCTCCGCGTAAATGTTGTTGATCGGCGGCGCGTCGATCGCGCTTTCAACGCTTCCGGAACCGATATTTCCCGGGATATAGTCCATGATCCTTATCCTGAAATGGGTATTGCGAACGATCGGATAAAGATTGAGTTCGCTGTCGATCAACTCGATTTTGTAATACTTTTATAATCACCGCCGGCGTGAAGTATCACGAAAGTCTCGTCATTGTAGCCGTTGTCGCTCTCGAACATGTATTTAGGCTCGAGATCCAGCGTCGTCGGTTTATCGGCGCACATGCCCGCATCGGCCGGAACGGTGGCCCGGTCGGCCGACCACTCGAACGGTTCCAATGCCCGGACTGAACGGAGCGATCGTTCCGCGGGTCGCATAGTTATAAAGCGCGAACCCTTCGACGGTAAACTGCTCGCGTTGCCCCTGGGCCATCAGATCCAGCAGATTCTGGTCGATCTCTACGGTCACCTTGGCTTGGTTGCGCAGCAGCCCTCACCTGCGGGGAGCATTGAAATTATCGACGGTCTTGCGGTCCCACAGCACCCAGGTATCCGATTCGAGATCCGGCACGAGGGTTCTCTCGTCTTTGCCGAGCGAGCCCCGCTCGTCGAACGCGTTCCAGTCGTAATTGGCTATGAAATGCACGATACGCGTACTGCCCGACACCTTCGCCTTGAACGTACCGCCCTGCAGGTCGGATGCGACCGAGCGGCCGAGGAACCGGCCGTCGGCATCGAATTGCAGTAGACTGATATCGTTTACCGTACTCCGGCCGATTTGGTACGAACGACCGTATAATCGGGAACCGAATAAGAAATTCCAGATCGGCCTCCCCCGCTTACCGGCATGGAAACCGGTTCCGTTTCGACTTCATGCAGGAAGCGAGAACCGCGATCAGCAAAAACGGCAGCGACAATTTATAAAATCTTGTTTTCATCACTTTACCTTAATTATTTCATTTGTCGTTAAAAGGCTACAACGGACGGTCTATATCCCTTTACGCATCGCACTTCCGCACTGCTGGCACTCTCCCGTCGGTACCCCCGGACGGATTGAGGATACGGAACGCCGCATTGCTCGCCGGATCGGCCGTCCAGTAGCGGTGTCTGTCGGTAATGTCCTTGATTTCGCATTTGCTCACATTTTGCAGTGACATCGAGCAACAGCATCTCGGCATAGGTCGGCATGCGCCAGTTTTTATAGGTCACCCGTCCGTATCGGTCTCGGAGTAGTTCTTGCATCGGCTCACGGCGGCCCAGAAATCGACCCGATCGGTCGAAGACGACACTCTCGACGCGAACATGAAGTTCGGAGAGATCATCCACCGGTTACTCGCGGAAGGATCGGTATAACCGTTCTTATCCAGAGCGGGATAGCCTACCTGGCAATAACCGTACGCCATTTCCTGGCGGCCGTCGTTCACCGGATTGTAAGGATGGGGGACCGGTATACAGTTTTCCGGTCAGCTCCTGGTAATACCCGCGGATGTGGGCGTCTCCCCCAACTGCCCCTGGTCGGAACGTCGGGCATCGGAATCGTTCGCAGGTCGGCCTGTTTGATATTGACCGTATACATGTTTCGGTTTTTGTTCCCGTCCACGTCCTGCGACAAGATATGGCCGATCCAGATCGGCGGATACTGCGTAACCCGGACGCTCTGGACGATGTGGTCGCCGTTCTCCACGTCGAACGTAATCACCCTCGGAACGAAATTGTCCGGAATCGGGCTGTAAATCGTAATCGCCCCGTTGTGCACGAACGGATCGCGCGTAACGCTCACCCCCGTCGAGGAAACCTCGGCGCCTTCGACGAAAAAACTTTCAGGTTCCGCACCTCCACATTGTCCGGAAGAGGATTGGAATCCCGTAACATAGGTATCTATATGTTGTTCATCACGATGTCCTGCTCGTCGATGTAGAGGTACATGATGTTTTTGATCCACACTTCGATGTTATTGGTCGTCCAGTCCACCACCTGATAATCAACGTTTTCCAACAGGACGGCTTCCGGAGCGCTGGCTCCCCCGTCACCGTCGATATGCGCCTTAATATTGTAAATGTAGTTGCGGCGGAGTTTGTAAAGGTGAGCCGGGTCGCCCCCGTCGGCCGAAAGGCGGTAGTTCACGGGGATCTTGTAATAGCTGCTTTCCGTCGCGGACGCCTTCTTTATAGGCACGTTCAGGTAGATGAAAGTCTCATCGGCCACCGCGGCGTTCCAGTCGTTGGCATACGAATAAAGGATGATCTGGTTCGGCTCGCCCGACACCAGGTCGGCGCCCGTATAGGATGCGGTAGTCGCCAGCGCGGGCGTATGAACGTCCCCGGTTTCCAGCACCCTGGCGTCGGACGCGTAGTTGACCAGTTTTTGGTCACCTGTCCCGCCGGCTGGTAATCGGCGCCGTAACTGAGGTTCACCCGGATCTTGGCAACGCCCCTTTTGAGCGACACGTCGATGTTCTTATTGGCTTTCGTACCGTCGTTGAGTACCGTCGCGATCGACTTACCGTCCATCAGCAGATCGGTCTGCACCGCATCGGGATTCAAAGCCTGGGCAACGACCGCCGCTTTCAGCCTCCGCGAGGGACATCGCCCCTGCGGCGGCCGTACCCGCATTCGCCACGACATAAACCGAATACCCGGTATTTTCCGCGAATGCGCTCCGGTTCTTCGAAATGCCGTACCGGGTCATTCCGTCGACCGGCACGATGCGTTGGTAATGGGCGCAGGCGTCTTCTCCTCTTTGTAGATAAATACGTCGAGGGTCGAAATCTTATTTTCGTTCAGCGCCTTCTCGCCGTCTTCGGTCGCCTTCGTCCCCCCTCTACCGACAGCAAGACCTGAAGCGTCAGGTTATTGCCGTCCGGGGCGGAGCCGTCCGGATCTTTCTGGCACGATGCGGCGAAGAGCAGGACGGCCAGCGAAAAGATCGATCGTATGATATGCTTTGAAATCATGACTCTATTATTGTATTTGTTTGATCAGAATGTCGGTTTCGGTTCCCGGGTATTTCCGGCCTTCGGCGAAGCGCCTCCCGCGTTATCGGGATTGATCTTCGCTTTTTTACCGTCGATCGAGATATAGAACTGCGTCTCGCGTTCGACGTTCGGGTAAAACTCTTGGCCGGCACGATCCGTACCGAGTAGGAATCGGCCCGGGTTATCCCCTGCGAAACGTAGCCGCCTTCGGACAGCTAGCTTGAAATCGTGCCCGTTGGTCAGGTTGGCCGCCCATACCGCTCCGTCGGGAGCCGTGAGTTCTTAAAATCATAGGTAGCCGGGGCGGACTGCGAAACCTGTCCGTAATTCGCTCCGTAATCCACTCCCGAAAAGGCGAACGCGAGTTCGTCGTAGTAATCGAAGAAAGTTCTCCGTGTCCCATTTCAGGACGTCCACGCGCAGGAACAACAGGTCGTTCGGCGCTCCTACAACCGCTTTGACCCTGTAAATCCGGTTGCGTTCCAAGTCGTAAAATCCCGCGGTATTCTTCAGATCGCCGCGATAGGTTACCGGGCCCCGTTGACTTTCACATTCACCAACAGGTACGGGTAGACGCGTCGTCCGGCGCGGCTCCCGACGGATCTTCTTCGCCGGAAATATTCTGATAACTGTAAAAACGACTTTTCGGCGTCGGACGGTTTCAGCGCCGCATAGTCCGCATCGTCCGGAACCACGTCGAGGTATCCCGCCGTAGCGGGCGTATAGGTCTCCGTCCGGCGAATATCGCCTCCCGGCATCGCCTTGCTCTGATACTGGACGTTGCTGCGAACGACCTGGTTACGGAATTCGATCGAGGTCAGTTCCACGAGGTCGTCCGTCAATTCCGCCGACTTGAAAACATGCATGTCGACGCGTCCGACGAGTCTCCATTTCGACCGAAGCGTTGACGGCGGTTCCCGACATCGTCGTCGCCGTTTTGCCGATCATTGCGATGTCATCCGCCGAGAAAGACGAGGAAACTATTTCCAGCGCATCGAGCGTCGATTTGGGCGTATTCTCGTCGATGGTCACCGCCTGTCCGTTCGCCGTAAAGTTTTTTCCGGCATAGTTGGCGACGGCATAGATCGCTTTCTTGTCTTTGGTCACCCTGACCGACCGGACATAGCTGTTCGCAGCCGATTCCGGCGTAAAATCCGTTACCAACTCGGAAAATTCCAGATCGCCGTTGTCATGGTTGAATATGTACACGGCCAGACTGGTAAATTCGTCTTCGCCGGCGAGGGCGAGATCGCCGTTTCCGTTGCGGGTAAGAAGGGACAATGCCAGGCTGGCGTCCATTCCCGCCGGATCGTCCCCGGCAGTCTTGCTGCACGACAGCATCTGCACGGAGACGGCGAACAACAGAATGATTCTGGCTATCTTATACTTTTGCATGGATTCCTATTTTTGTATCGGATCGATGTCCTCTTCCTCCCAGGGAGCGACTTCTACCGAAGTATTGTTAAACCGGAAGCGTATGGCTATTTCCGCCTCGTCCTTGTCTTCGACGGAGATAGCGTGCTCGTTCATAAAATCCGCCAGTTCGACGGTTTTATAGCAAATCTCGCCGCCGCTGTTCGACAGTTTTAGCCGTATGTCGTTATCGTTCAAAAAACGAAAGGCGTTTACGCGTGCAACGTAGTCCCCCGTTTCCGCATCGTATGCGAGGCTGAGCGCGGTAAACGCTTTTCAGAGCCGAGGCGCTCGCTCCGTCGAAACCCATCTGCGGATGCAGGTTCACGATATCCACCTCGATCGGCACCGTTGCGCGGGTGGCGGGCGCCGCCGCCCCCGTAACATGCACGTGCAGCGGAATGTGTGCCTGATCGAACAGCAATTCTTCGTCCCTGAACTGACTTTGCACGACCGTTATCTTTTGGTCGCGAAGTACACCCGGTCGTTTTCATGGTGTATAATGGGATCTCCCGCATAGTACGCGGCCGATCCCAGCACGGCCTTCGACAGTTGCTCGGCATCGTGTATTTCCGTCCCGTCGGTCAGGTTCGTCCATGCCACCAGGGAGTAATTTCCATCGGGCAGATTCAGGTTCACACCCTTGTGTGCCTGTAAGTCGGCGCCGCTTTGGGTGCGCCTCGCGACCAGGTTTCCGTCGCTGTCGTAGACGAACAGGGTCACGTTGTCCGATTTTTCGAGGAAGCGGCATTGTCCCGGAACGTCGCCGTAATAGTAAAACGATATCCGCGTACGCTCGCAGTCCAATCCGGAGCCGTCGTCGCGGATACACCCCGATAGTGCAAAAACCCAAAACAGGACAATTATGTAATTGTATCCTTTCATTTCACTCGGTCGATTAGCTGTATCTTTTTTCGTAAAAAGGGGAGGCCCGTCCTCCCCCCGCATTCAGTTAAAGGATTACTACAACTGCTGGAACTCGGGATCGATGTTCTCTTCCTGCCAGTCGGCGATAGTAATGGTAAGGGTGATGTTATACGCGACCGGATTGAGATCGGTGTGCATGAACTGAGGTTTGATCTCGATGTTCACATTGTAGATCTTACCCGCTTCGAATGTTACGTTCCCCGAGGCGGTCGTATAATTCACCACGTTGGCAAACTTGGACAGCGGCAGCAATCTCGGATTGTAGGCGTCTTCGTCGGCGCTCGTAATACTGCTCGCCGCTACGTTGGCCAGGCTGAAGTGCAGATACGGAGTCTGTCCGGGGAAGAAGTTGAACGCGAAACACTTCTTGGCGTCGGGATCGGTCGGATCGTTGAATTCGTCCAGGTCGTAAGCCGCATACGCGCCGGAGCTCCACTGGTTATAGCTTGCATAGGTCGCTTCGTCCGTTTGGGCGGCGTCCGAGCCGAAAAGCCATTTACCCTCGGTCGCTCTTTCGAAAGCGGTCGTATTGGTCATCAGCGACGCAGCCACGGCTGCTCCGTTGTATTGCTTGTAGAAGTTGTTGAAGTAAACTCCCAGCAGATCGCCGGTCAGACCTTCCCACTCTACGAGAGCCGATTTTCCGTTGGAAGTGTTGGTCACCGTTTCGCTTCCGCTCTCGACGAAGGATACCTTTTTAACCTGGATACGGGCCATCACCGATTTGATCGTAACGGTGCCCGGTAAACGTATATACGTTCTCGTCGTTCATTCTCTACGTTCACGTCGAATGCCGACAGCGCCCCCTGTCCCGGCAAAAAGCACTTTGGAACCTTGTTGCTGGCTGTAAGCGGCCGCAACGGTCACTTTGTCGCCCACCCCGCCGGTAACGTAAGTTTCCGATCCTTTTTTATAATTGCCGTAAACGGCCAGGTCGGAGGCTTCGGTTCCCACATTCGGAATGAGGAGTCCCACATCGGTCAGCTTGTCCCAATCCGAATCGGCTGTCAAGTCTTTGTCGACCTCTACTTTTTTCAAAATCGTACCCGCCGAGTTCGTTACGAAAATGGCGATGTTGTCTACGTCGGCCGTCTTCGAAAGCGGATCCACCGGGCCGGCCGCTTTCGTCTGGACGCCGCCCATGGAGATTACGACGTGCTTCTCTCCGGCGGGAGCGGACGGGCCGCCCGGGTCGGTGTCTTTGGAACACGAGGCAAGTATGCCTAAACTCAAAAACGCTGCAAAAAATAATTGAATGTTTTCATGATAAAAAGTAAATTAATTAGAGTTTCACACAATCGGTTATTTCGGTCGAAAATCAAACATCGCAATCACGGTCGTCGAATCGGCAGTTCCGACATATGTCCGGATGTTTCAAGTTCGGTTTCATGTCCGATCAATTTTTCATACACTCATAATACAACCATTCGGGGGCAATATATAGATACGTTTACGCCTTTTTATCAACCAATTACGCAACAAAACCGATTCTCAAACTCCGATTCCGAAACAATTTTCCGAGACCGTTTTCGCCGTTTCGAAATGCGAAAACGACAAAGGCCGCGATCTACCGTTTATCATGTCCGCCGAAACGCATATCGCAACTCCCGTCCGGCAGAACGGTCGGACGGGAACGGCTCGGATACGCAGAAAAAGAAACCGGAATACAGCGGGATCGCAACCCCGCCGTTTTACGGCCGGACGCGGGGAAGCATGACCGCACGAATTTCAAAATGTTAATTATTATTACCATATTTGCGGAATAAATATAAAATCACCTATCGCAGGGAATGAATAAAGATTTAACCTGGAACGCCTCTGATAATAAAGATCGGGAATCGACCGAACGAACATCCCGCGAAAACGGGCCCGTTACGGTGGAACTGCTCGAAGCGCTCCGCGACGGGGATCACGAGGCCTACAAGACCGTATACCTGCATTACCGGGGCCCGATCGAGAACTTTCTATATAAATTGTTGCGCTCCCGCGAAGAAGCCGAGGAAATCGCGCAGCACGTATTTATGACCCTGTGGGAGAGGCGGGCCGAGTTGGACCCTTCCAAAAATATCCGTACCCTACTCTATACGATCGCACGGAATGCGGTGGTCAATTTGTTCAAACGCCAGCGGGTTTTCGAGAAATACCAGAAAATGCAGGACCCCGGCGAACAGGATCTTCTGACAGGCGAAGACCTGTTGATCGCGCAGGAAAAAGAACTACTCATAGAGCCTGGCCGTCAAGAACATGCCTCCGATGCGCCGGAAAATATTGAAATGAGCCGGCAGCAGAACCTCTCGCACGAAGAGATCGCGCAGCACCTTGATACGTCCAAACACAATGTCGCGAACCACCTGTCGCAAGCCCTGAAAAAAATCAAGCGCACGCTCAAATAGTCAATTCCCGCCGCAACCGGCCGGGGATCGCCCCATGCATCGTAAAAACCAGAACAACGCGCCGTTCGGATGAATCCGATTCTACTTTTGTATAAAACAGCTCTTTGATTGTATTATAATCATAACGGTCGTACGCTCCGTCCGGCATACCCGTTCCGCAATACGATTTCAAAAAATAATTCAAATAGATACTCCAGCATATCCGAACGACTGTATTTATGAGCACCGACCCGCAAAAAACGATCCAGGAGATCATCGACCTGTACCTCGGCGAAGAGCATCCCGACGAACATACCCAGGAGCAGTTCCGCGCCTGGCTTGCCGGCGACGGCCACCGGAAAGAGAAATACGAGGCCCTGGAAAAAGCGTTCGAAAGAAGTCCGGTTCGATCCGGCCCTGAGCCGGCAAGTACTGGACTCGTACCTGAAATGACCGGCGCGGCGCGAGGCGCCGGCGTAGAACGCTCGGTCGCGAAAAGAACGGCCCTGCGCATCGCCGCGGCGGCAGTTGGCACTGATCGCCGCCGCGACGATCTTATACCTGCTGAATCAACGCCTCAGCGAACATTTCGACGTGACCGTCCTGTCCGACGTGACCGAATCGACGGAGCGCGGAACGCAAAAACACATCATTCTGCCCGACGGTTCGCAGGCATGGATAAACAGCGGCAGCAGCATCGGATACTGCGACGATTTTGGATCGAAACGCACGGTTTACCTCGACGGAGAGGCGTATTTCATCGTGAAGGCCTCCGTACAGCAGCCGTTCACGGTGAAAACGGAAAACATGACCGCCGTGGCGACGGAAGCCCAATTCAACGTCAAGGCCTACTGCGACAGCGCAGCCTGCGAAATCGTCGTAGCGGAAGGCTCCCTCGACGCCTTCTGCGGCGGGCAAACCTATCGCCTGGCAGACAATACACACATCCGGATGGACAACCGGTCGCAGCGCGTCACCGTGCACCGGATCGTCGACGGCGAACTGCCGCAATGGATGTCGCAGTTGCGATTCGAAGACACGCCGCTCGAACACGTGCTTTATATCATCTCCGGATTTTCGGCGTGAAAAATCGACCTGGCGGCCGAACTGGAACTGGAAGGGAACTTCACGGCCGCTTCGAAGAAGGCCCGACGCTGGACAACGTGCTGCTTACGTTGCAAAATACCGTACCGGACTTCAATTACCGGATCGACGGGAACACGGTGCGCATCACGGAAAACAGGTACGGACGAAAAATATCGAAATAATGTCAAGGCGTGTAAAATTATACACGCCTTTGATATACGACCGGTTCGGGAGACCGCTTCCGGCCGTTTCCGCAGGAGCACGGAATCACCACCACACCTGTTCGCCGTTTTCAAGGGTGAAAATACGCTCTTCTTTCCCCCGGGTATGGTCCCTCAACAGCAAAAGCGCATGGGACGGTATGTTGTCGTAATACAAATTCATGTTCTCCGCCTTTTTTTTACCGAGCGATTCCCAGCCGGATTCATCTTTCCAATAGAACAGTTCATAAACATCGCCGATGCGGATGTTGTTGTCGTCGCTGCGAAAAGCATACTTACGCTGCCGATCGAAACCGGTTCGCCGAAATCCATCCCGGCCCAACTGTTATTGGGATCGGTAGAGTCAAAGAACGTGAAAGGATCGCCGTCGAACACGGCCTCCCTGGTTCGTCGGGGATCGTCGAGGTAGGAGCCCGGCGTTCCGATAATCGTTCCTCTCAGGGAACGATTCGAACCGGGGGGGTGGAACAGCAGTTCGGCCATGTTGTTAAATCCGGCAAGAGAAGAAAAATAACGCCAATACCGGTATTTCGGAGTTTCCGCAGGAATCCGCACCTCGCCGGCCGACTGAGCCTCCGTAAATTCGTGAATCGTAACGACATCGCTGAAATCCGGCCGATTGGCAGCCTGTATTTTACCGGATATCAACCTTTTGGTCACTGTCGTCATCGCGTGGTAATACGGATATTTCCGCAGCAATTTAAACGATTCGCGGTTTACGGTATCGGGAATCAGCAGGTCTACCTTGCCGTAGGCGTCAACCGTAAAAGGGTACGACAGCGGCGTGATTTTCTCCCCGTCGGAGCAATACACCGGAAGATAGGCGATGTCGCGTCCGATAGCTTCGAAAACCGCTTCCGATCCGCCGACATCTCCGAATCCGACCGGGACCCAATTCCGATTGTCAAAAACCGCCACATAAGCGTACTTATTCCTCTTTTTTAGTGCGGGATCGATCCTGATCCGGACGTCTTGCGTAGACACATATTCGGCGGTAACATCTTTTATCGTCACGGTACTGAGAGACGAAGGAACCGCTTCCCCGCTATTGTTCAACCGGATAAAAACCGGATTGAGCGCATAGCATTGGCGGTAGACTTTAGCCATCATCTCTCCGGGACGGTGAGGCGTTCCCGGATCCGTGTCCAACGGAACGAACTCTTCGAAACGCCCGTTATTGGAGACCTGAATGACATTCCAGGAATGTCCCTGGGCCTGAGTCGGCCACTGAGGGGTAAAATCGACAGCCACGGGAATGCCTTTGCTTTGCAAAACCGCCTTAACGACAATCCCTTTATCCGTGCAATTGGACAAATGCATCTTCAGAAAAGTAGACATCCGGAGGATCGGCAGTCCCGTATACGCATAGGGCAACGTCGTTTTCAAATGGGAGTTCAGTCCCTGATTTATATTCAGCGCCGCCCAATGCGGAGAATGACAGGTAAATCTTCCGGCTCTCAGATCGGTCAGGTCGTACAGCCGATCGGCCAATTCACTGCATTCGTCTTTCCAGTTATCCGCCTGAAAAGCCGGCGCGGCTTTGTAAGGAAGAATATATTCGCAAAATCGTCAAACGTAAGATGAGCGGCCCAGGGCGCATTCGCCCAAGTTTCAAAAGCGTTTTCGATGTTTCGAATCAGATAGTCCGCTTTGAGTATCCGGATGTCCGATTGGCTGGAAGACGGTTTTACGGGGAACCGCTTGGAAACCGCCTCCATAGCCTTCACTTTGAATCCGGCCCAATCCTGATCATCGGCTTCTTTCAGATTCGTTTTTGCGAGTTCGAGCAAAGAAGTATCCAGAGGAGTCGCCAGAATCGAATCGACCTGATCGCAAAACGCATTGACGATCGCCGGATCGAGCGAATAATGCCCCGGCATGTTTTTAATCAGAAACTCGGCCGCACGGAGCTTCAGACTGTCCTCGCTTTTTTTCGACTGTAATGAGCCAACACCTTTTCCATTTCTCCGCGGTTAGGCCCCGCGCATCGGAGAGCCCATTCCAAAGTGGGTCTGTCTTTCGAACACGAGCAAACGGAGAGTAAAAAAAGAAGAGATAAAGATAAATAACGCATAATTTAAAAGTTAACAATTTTCCACCTGATCTGTTTGAATACGCTAAAGCATCGAACGTCGTTCAAAAAATAATAAAATCAGACGAGAATCTACGCTGGCGTTTCGAGCGGAATCGTCCGATTACGACAACCGATAAAATAACTTTGTCAGCCGTTCCCATCCATATCGCTATACATTCTGCCTATATCCTATTTTTTTGAAAGTATCGACGACTCGTTGCATCCGTATATTATATAATTTCAGACGATATATTCCAGCCAAAAATAACAAATAAAAGCATTCGAAAACAAAACAGAACGAAATTTTCGAACGGGATCACAAAGCCGCAGCGGCCCAAAGCCGTTCTCGCCGCCGGAGAGGAACGCGACGCCCCGTTTCCGGCGCCGCCGGAATGCCGCGGATACCCGGCGACGGACCGCATTCGAAATAAAATGCGTGAAATCCCGTTATCTATGCAGAAATTAGCATAAATGAAAAAATAATATTACCTTTGTCGAGTAAACAACGCGAGTTCATTCTGATCTTTATCTTCTTTGCATTTTCCCGGACAGTTCCGTCCGGCTTCTTTCATCGTTGAAATCGACCTTTATAAGCTTTCTTTGTTTCGGCAATCAACTGCCCGAGTAGGTTTGTTACCAGGACTGAAGACGGCATATGTCAAATTTCAACGGTATTACGGAAATGAAATCATTTTTCATCGGCAAGTACGAAATCAAACTGCCCATCGTACAAGGCGGTATGGGCGTGGGCGTATCGCTCAACGGATTGGCTTCGGCCGTCGCGAACGAAGGGGGCGTCGGAGTCATATCGGCAGCCGGGCTGGGGCTGCTCTATCCCGGCTATAAAGAAGCTATTCCGAGAAGTGCATATACGGGCTGCGGCAGGAGATCCGCAAAGCCCGCGAAAAGACTTACGGAGTGATCGGGATCAACATCATGGTCGCGCTCTCCAATTTTCCCGACATGGTACGCACGGCCGTCTCGGAAAATGCGGACGTGATCTTCGCAGGGGCCGGTCTTCCGCTCGATCTGCCGGGTTATCTGACCGAGGGAGCCGGACGCAACTCGTTCCGATCGTCTCTTCTTCCCGGGCGGCGCGGCTGATTTGCGAAAAATGGTCGGCCAATTACGGGTATCTCCCGGACGCGATCGTCGTGGAAGGGCCGAAAGCCGGAGGGCACCTGGGTTTCAAAAAGGAGCAGATCGAAGACGAGCACTACTCGCTGGAGCATCTGATCCCGGAAGTGGTCGAAGTGGCCCGGAGCTATGCCGGCCGAAAAAACATTCCGGTCATCGCGGCGGGCGGAATAGCGACCGGTGAAGACATCGCGCGGTTTATGGCGTTGGGGGCATCGGCGGTACAGATGGGCTCCATCTTCGTTCCGACCGAAGAGTGCGACGCGTCGGTCGAATTCAAAAAGTGTATCTGAACGCCCATCGCGAAGACATACGCATCATTCAGAGCCCGGTAGGGATGCCCGGACGCGCTTTCGACGGGAGTTCATCCGAATGTGGCCGAGGGGAAGGAGAAACCCGCCCTGCCCGTTCCATTGCATCAAAACGTGCGACTATACCAAAAGTCCGTATTGTATCATCAAAGCGCTCTACAATGCAGCCAAAGGCAATATGAAAAAAGGCTATGCCTTTGCCGGCGGCAACGCTTATCTTTCCGACAAGATCAGGAGCGTCAGGGAAGTAGTCGAAAAGCTGAAAACGGACTTCTTCCTTTCCAAAGCCGCCTTTTGAGCGGCATCAACTTTTAAAAACGTCCGCGAATGCGGAATTTAGTATGACATTCAACGAACTGAACATTGCAGAACCGATCTTGAAAGCGGTCTGCGAAAAAGGATATAACGAGCCGACCCTATTCAGGAACAGGCCATCCCGGTTGTCCTCCGGGGAAAAGATATTTTCGGAATCGCCCAGACGGGTACGGGAAAAACGGCGGCATTCGCCATTCCCATCCTGCAAATGCTGTCGGAAGACAGCGCCCGGGACGAACGATCTTCGGTAATCGAGCCCGGCGCGAGCCGCCGCGACCGGCGAGGAAGATCGCACGGGAAAAAAGAGTGCCGCGCAATCAGATCGCTGATTCTGACTCCTACGCGCGAGCTTGCCCTGCAGATCGGCGATTGCTTCACCGATTACGGCAAATACACCGGTCTGAAACACACGGCGATATTCGGCGGCGTGAAGCAGAATCCGCAAACGGAAAAACTACGGCAGGGCGTGGATATCCTGATCGCCACCCCCGGACGGTTGCTCGACCTGATCGCACAGGGAGAGGTGAAGTTAGACGCCCTGACGCATTTCGTACTGGACGAGGCGGACAGGATGCTCGACATGGGATTCATCGCCGATATCAGGCGGCTGCTGAAAGTGCTGCCGGAGAAACGTCAAACGCTCTTTTTCTCGGCTACGATGCCCAAGGATATCGTCGCGTTGTCGGGGTCTATCCTGCACGATCCGGTACGGGTGGAAGTGACTCCCGTTTCCTCGACGGTCGATACGGTCGACCAATGCGTCTATTTCGTCGAGAAACCCGAGAAAAAAGGCCTGCTGATATCGGTGCTTAAAAAAGAGTCCGACCAATCGGTACTGGTATTTTCGCGGACGAAACACGGCGCGGACAACATCTCGCGCACCCTGAAGAAAGCCGGCATCCAGAGCGAAGCGATCCACGGAAACAAATCCCAAGGACAGCGACAACGGGCCCTGAGCGACTTCAAATCGGGAAAAATCAAAGTCATGGTGGCCACCGACATCGCTGCGCGGGGCATCGACATCCATGAACTCAACCTGGTAATCAACTACGATCTGCCCGACGTAGCCGAAACCTACGTACACCGCATCGGGCGCACCGGCCGCGCAGGACATACGGGAAGAGCCCTTACGTTTTGCACCAGCGACGAGCAGGTAATGGTAAAAGACATTCAGAAACTGACCGGCAGAAAACTGGCGACAGTGCGTCACACCGCTTAATCGTTTTATTAACTTTAAAATATATTAATGGCAGGATCACAATCATTTGGGAAAAAGAGAAAACGAAAAGAAAAAGCAGGCCAAACGCCTCGAAAAGCAGAAACGCAAGGAAGAACGCCAGGCGACCGGCACCAGTTCGTTCGACGACATGATCGCGTTTATGTGGACGAGAACGGCAATTTCACCGACGTACCGCCCGAAGAACGCAAGAAAGAAGCGGTCTGTTCTGAAGACATCGTCATTGCCGTTCCCAAAAAAGACGACTCCGAACCGGAGATACAGAGAGGCCGGGTCGAGCATTTCAACGAAGGGAAGGGATACGGCTTTATCAAGGATCTCACGTCCGGCGAGAAGTATTTCTTCCATGTTTCGTCTGCGCCCGCGGGCATCTCGGAAGGCAACACCGTTACTTTCGAGACGGAGCGGAGCGCACGGGGCATGAATGCGATAAACATCACATTGACAAAATAACGATACGATTCACTCACAAAAACAGAAAAAATGAATATTTACGTTTCACACCTGAACTTCGCTACGAAAGACGACAGTTTACTGAATTTATTCGCGGAATACGGAGAAGTATCTTCCGCCAACATCATCATGGATCGCGAAACCGGTCGCTCGCGCGGGTTCGGTTTTGTCGAAATGCCCAATGACGCCGAAGGCCAGAAGGCCATCGAAGCGTTGAACGACACGGAGTTCGAAGGCAAAGTCATCGGTGTGAACATCGCCCGGCCGAAAACCGAAAGAAGCAACGACGGCTATAATCGCGGCGGAGGTTACAACCGCGGCGGAGGCGGATACGGCAGACGATAAGCGGCTGTAGGCATACGCGCATCGCACGACTCCTCGACCGGACTTCGACGATCATACGGATCGGAATCGGGTTTTCCCGGTTCCGATTTTATTTGCAGAAAACCGTAGCGTTTTCCGAGGGGGACGAAAAGCTTCCCCGTGCAAATCCGTTATAAAAAACGCTTTGCCGAAGGGACGGAGAGGCAGTGTAAAACCAGAAGGTGGAACCTTCGTCCGGCACGGACTCGACGCCGATCCGCCCGCCCAACTTCGAAACGATCGTTTCGCAGATCGAAAGCCCGAGACCCGTCCCCTGGGCAAACGCGTCGAGTTTGACGAAGCGACCGAACACGTCCCGCTGCTTCTCCGGCGGAATTCCGCATCCGGTATCCGAAACATAGAAATACAATTCCCCGTCGTTCCGATCCCGGTAACCGAAACGGATGTTTCCTTCGGCCGTGAATTTGATCGCATTGGTCATGAAATTAGTCACGACCTGCATCAACCGGTTCGGATCGGTGCGGATCCGGTAATCGCTCTCCGGCTCTTCGAACCGCACATCCACCGGATGACCGTCCGGAATCCGCAGCCGGATGCTCTGTTCGATCCCGGAAAACATTTCCCGCAGATCAACGTCCGACTCGGTGAATTCGAGCGTTCCGGCCTCGATCTTAGACAGGTCGAGGATATCGCCGATCAACTGGAGCAACAGTTCGTTGTTGTTTTCGATGATCGAAATATACCCCCGTTTCTCCTCTTCGTTCTCCGTATCGGCCAGCACGCTCGAGAAACCGACAATCGCATTCAGCGGCGTCCGAATTTCGTGGCTCATATTGGCCAGGAAAGCCGATTTCAAGCGATTCGACTCTTCGGCTTTCTCTTTGGCCTCGCGCAGATCCTGTTCGAGTCGTTTCTGCACGTCGATCTGTAGCGAAGCGCCGACCAGTTGCACCGGGCTCCCCGAAGCGTCGCGCTCGCGGATGACGGCGAAACTCTTCGCCCACTGGTAGCCGCCCTGCACGTAGATCACCCGGTACTCCTGTTGCAGGATGTCGTTCCGGCCGGCCAGCAAGTCGGCGTAAGCGGCGCATCCGCTCCCGGTCGTCGGGATGGATCATCGCATAGTACTGTTCGTCCGAGACGATCAAGTGCTCGCCGGAATGATCCTCCATCCCGGACGTATAAGAGAGATCGCAGTCGACCAGCCCTCCCCCGACGTCCCACGTCCAGGGAGTCAATCCGGTCGCCTGCAGCACCAGTTTATACTTTTCATTCAGCTCCTCCTGCTCGGCGCGGTGCCGTTCCATCCGCGCCAGGGCCAGGTGCTCTTCGGTACGGTCGATACAAAATACGTCCTTAATCCCCGCTTCGCTGCTGCTGAACACCAGCTTGTCGTAATAGCGCAGCCCCTTCGCACCGTCTACGACGAACGAATGAACCGTCTGTTCGGTCTCCGCCAGACAGGAGAGTTTGTCGCGGCAGGACAACGCTTCGCTCAGCCGTTTGCCCAGGATCTGCCGGCGTGTACATCCGAATACCTGCTCAAAGGCGGGATTCACATCAAGAAACTCGAAATCGGAACCGGACGATCCGCCGGCGATCCGCTTGCGCAGATAGATCACCGGCATATTGTCGACCAGCTTCCTGTATTGCGAGAGCAGTTGGAACTCGCGGTTCTGCTGCCGCTGCCGCTGCATGAACCAGCGCAACCTCATCACGACCGCCGATACCAGCAACAAAAGCAGCGCTCCCAGAACGACCAAGTGAAATTTGTATTTCTGGAAAAAGCCCGGAGGAACCTGCGTATACGGCGTCTTTCGGAAACAGGGCCGGATCGACCCCTTGGGTACGAGGTGGTGATAGTCGAGGTAAGCCGCCGGAGCGCCGCCGTCTCGCCAGGAGATGTCGCGGGCCGGCTTTCCTTCGAGAATTTCCCGGATAACGGCGCTGGCCACCCGACTGAACTCGATCGCCGGAATATAATATCCGCCCGCGAAGCCTACCCTCCTCGTGATCCCGGTCGGTCAGCGTAAAAATCGGCGTGTGGGCCAGCCCGAAGATCACCCGCTGCACGTGATCGTCCAGGTATTCATGCCGGTTCTGGGTAACGAAACCAGAGTAGTAGATAATCCCTTTTTATCGTCGAAACCCGAAAGCGTATCGAGCAACTGTCCGGTCGTCAATTCCGGCGTGCTGAGCGATTCGGAACGCCAGATCCGGGAAATATTTCTTTACCGTCTGCCGCACCTCTTCCCCGGAATGCGGAGGCTGATGTAGCGATGATCCGAAATCAGGGCCACGGTATTCATTCCGGGCTGCAACTGCCGCATCATTTCGATCGTTTCCCGGATAAAAGAGGGCTGTTTGAGGATGGTCAGGTTATATCCTTCGGCAATCTCCGAAGCCGGCACCGCCGTACGGCTGTCGAGGTTTCCGCCGAGCAAATCCTCGATCGAAGCAGGCATCGAATCGCGCGAATAGCAGATCACCGTCGGCACCTCCTTCCACTCCCTGTCGAACAGGGGACGGCAAACGAGCCAGCCGGGATCGCCGATATAGATGACCGCCCGGGCGGAACGGGATATTTGGCGAGCAGCATCTCCCGTTTGGCTCAGCGCGTCCTCGGGCGTCTTCATCGGGACGAGCAGCCCGGTATCGACGCACCCCTTTGCTGTCTGACCTCCCACCAACGACCGGTACAGGACATCTGACCATGCTTCGCCGAACGAAGCGGAATTCAGCAACAGAACGTATTGCCGTTATCGGATCGCTGTCCATAAACCGATGGAAACCAACCGATGAGAAAAAATAAAATACACAGCCGCTTCTTCATAATTGCAGGCCGCAAGGACTCCGGGTATCCGTTTACCAAATTCCAACGGTTAAAAGTAATAAAAATTGCCACACCTAAAATTTCAGGTATAAAAAGCGGCCAGAAACAGAAATATAGTTTGAAAACCCGACTCACCGGGGCCCGTATCCCACGAACCGGAATCGTCGGTGCGCCTCCTACAAATCGTCGTCGGTCGGCAGCGGCCATTCGTCGGTGCGGAAGGCGCCGGAGGGTAGCCCCGCGCTGTTGACCAGGTTCGCTTCCCGCAAAGTTAGCCCATCCGTAACGCACGGCGACCGGAGACGGCACCGCCTCGAACGAACGGACGGTCACGCCGACCCCCGTCCGGATTGACTGTAGCCGTAGCCGGCGGAAACGCCGGTCTTCGCCGGCGACCGAAAAACCGGAGCGCTTGCTGCCCCGAAGAAAAAGTCCGTCCGCGGTCTCGCGGAAAGTCAGCACGGCCGCACCGTCCCGATATTCCACCCGTCAAGCAGCGGACTGCTACGCACGATATCTTTAAAGCCGTACACGTCGTGCAAGGCCAGATTCGCCAGGCGGGCGCCCACCTCCTTTTATAAGGCGTGGTGAATATTGAGCGCGAACCGCCCAGATGAAAGGCTACCACCATGTCGGTAGTTTCTCCCTGCGGTCGAGCAGGCGGCGCTGCACGTCCTGCAATGCGGCCAGGCGGGATTCGATCTCCGAATCCGACCCCCGGCCGTCGTAGCTCGGCCAGTTGACGAAATAAAATTTCAGGTCGGGATCGCCCCACTGCTCGCGCAGGAATCGACCAGCATCGGGAAAGATGTCCGTACTGCTGGCCTTGGATGCGCTGGATTCGCCCCCTGATACAGGAATTCCGCTGATCCTGTACGGAATCAGCGGCGCGACCATGCCGTTGAACAGATCTCCCGGCGCAAGCCGCTGCCCCGCCACATATCCCAGCACCACGGGAAACGCTTCCTTCCACCGGCAGGCCGTTTTCGAAATTTTGATGGATCGACTGCACGAAGCGGTCGTGGATCGGTTTTGGCAACCGGATTCGACCAACTCGGAACGCGGCATCCATCCTCGATGGCCGTCCCAAGCCGAAATAAGCGCCGATGACGCGACCGGCACGCCCAGACGTTTTTCAGTTCCTGCGCGAATGCGTAGGAGACCGCCGACCAGCGCGGCACGCCTTCCGAGTCCGCCTTCTGCCACCGTCCTCCGGTTGTAAACACCGGCTCCTGCGACGACCACTGGAATGGGAACAGGCGGATATCCGATCGCTAACCATCGGCACATTGCCTCCCACACTTTCATCCCATGTTGACTGTCCAGAAGCGAACCACACCTCGCCCCATTACGTCGCGGAGCGTCGCGGTATCCTTTCCCGAAACGACCTGCATCACCAGCTCGGTGTCGGCCGCGATGGCCTGAGCAGTATCTTCCAGTCGCCTGCGCTGTCGGCCCGCGTCTTGTAACTTTTTCCGCGAAAGTCAGCCTGACCGACGGCGCCGGCGGGGCCCGGCCCCAGACCGAACGCGGCGTCCGCGTTGCAGCACCATCCTGTCGCTGAAAACCATCGGCAACCGCAGGTTCCCGCCAGGTTCTCCCGGGCACGGACGATCCAGGCTGTAATCCGTGAACGTCACCGCATCGCACGCCGCATAGAGCCCTGGTAACGCCCAGGCCGAAAGCCGGCATATGGTTTTCGATTCCGATTTTGAGCAACACCGTTCCGTCGGCGTTGTCGGCAACGACGATCTTCTTACGGCCGCCAGTCCTCCGGTCGACGACCGGAGCCCGGACGATGGAAAGATTATACCCCTGCCCGGCTGCAAACGGGAAATGAGCCTCCTGCCACATGCGGAAATTACCGTACTGCCAGCGAAGCGTCTGGAGAGAGCCGTATAACCCGCCGCGGAGTGATCCGCAGTAAAATGGGTAGTCATTTTGTTTTCAATGCAGCGCAACGCCGAACCCGGCGCCGGCACAGACGTCCGACAACCTGAAGTTCACGCTCAGGTTAAACCATTCGCAATCCCAGAGGCCGCTGCGGTCGACCAGCAGGCAAGGCTGTTCCCCGCTTCCGGAACGATCCCGAGGCCCGGTTTGCCACTTTCCGGAGAGGGTCTCCCAACGGGAGCCTCGCCGTACGCTGCCGCACCACAGCGCCAGCACGGCCGCCAGCACGAATCCGTAACAAGTATTTTTCACCGTTTCACTGTATTCGTTAAAATCAGGCCCGCCTGACGGCCCGGACGCTCAGGTTCCGCACCATCAGCCCCGCATCGGTTCCGGGAACTTCCATCCGAAATTCATCCCCATCAGTTCCAGATCGTCGAGGTCGGTCGTGCAGAACCGTCCTTTGTCCTTCATCGCGGCAACGCCTGCCGGATCAGCGGCAACAGGTCGAGCCGGGCACGATGCCACTTCAAATCGTGGAAAGAAACGTCCCCCCAGATCGTGCGGGGCGGAATGGCGTGAAATATAAGTCGCCGTGCCGATATCCCACTGCACGTAATCCGTGGAGTCGAGCCGCGGGTAACGGTAATCGAACGACGGACGCCGACCCACAGCGAGAGTTGCAATCCGCGAATCGTGGGGATTCACGTTGCGCATAAAAAAATAGAAACGGCGACTGGGCCAAAAGCGCAGGCTCTCGTTGAATCTGGCATCGGTCATCTTTTGTCGCAATGGACGATCCGCCTCCATCGTGAAGTCGAGACGGCTGATCCGGCCGACGTTCGACGGTTCTCGAAATCCGCTGGATCAGCAGGTGTACACGCGTCGCTGCCGGTACGCGGGGCTTCGTATTCGGTACTGTCGTAATGTCGAGCAGCAGCGTACTGTCGGCAAAGCGGGGGTGACCTTTTTTGCCGGGATTGGTTGTAACGCCGTCCCGCCCTTCGACCGGAACGGTTCCAACCCAGATCGTACTTTGCGCTGGCCCATTGGGCCATTTGCCAGACAGGATCGGCGTCGCCCTCGTCCGGAAAACGGATCGTATCCGGTATTGGTCTTTTCGAACCCGCCGTTCTGTTGCACGATTTCGCCACAGCGGTGATACGGCCAGCCCCTTTCGAACTTCGGATCGCCGAGAACTTCCACCCCGGCCGGTTGTTTTTCTCCTCGCTGCGGCTTTCGCGGGCCGGCCGCGTCGCATTTTCGACTTCCGCCGAAACAAAGCGTGATCCCGCCAGCGTCAGTATCCCGACCGCGACAGCACTCTTTCGTATTTCATAACTTCCGTATTTTTCAGATTCGATCGTTCGCTTTCATAGTCTCCCGGACGAATTTTTGTGGAAGATAGCGATTAAAACGGAATTCCAATTCATTGAATAAAAACAGATACGCCACCTCCGGATACGACAGGACAGCTCTCTCCTCCGGCACGCATCGATCGATAAACGCACCGGCAGAAGGTTGCCCTGCAACCGCGCCGAAGCACGGATCGTTTCGTCCGCCGTTATTTAGATCGACCGTAAACGTTTTGGAGAAAGCGACTTTGCCGTCGTTCTGGTAATTCAGCGTAACAGTGAGCCTACCGGCTTGGTAATATCATAAAAATCAATACTTTCCATAGATTTTTTTCGATCTGTTTTTACCATCAGATCGAACATCTCCCCGGGCTTCCGATTGGTCAAAATCGTACCGTTTCCGACCTGATTGCACATGCTCTCAATTCGCTGTTGATCAGCGTTACGGTCCGCTGCGCGTCGAGATCGCCGGCTTCGGTAATGGCCGCGCGCATGACATAGGCGTGAACGGCATCATCGTTCTTATCGTCCTTACAACCGGAAAAAGCATCGCAACGCTCAGGCAGGCCAAATACGGCCGTAAACAATTTCGTTTTCATCATCTTTGAAATAATATTTAGTAATTCATTAAAAGCGTCCTCCACTCTTTTTATCCGGACGTTCCTACGGAAAAATAATGGTCCGGCGGCGCGATACGGATCGTTGATGGAAAGCAGCCGGAACCGCCGAAAGAAACCGCAAAGTAATTAAATATTTTCCCATTCCAAATATTCAGACGCATACCCTCGTCGCTCCCCGGGAAAACGCCTATCCAAAGAATCCCACCGAACGCAAAACCCGTACCGCCGGTTACGCTAATTTACACGGACAACGAGGTTTATTTTTTGAATTTCCAACGAATAACCTTTTTAATTTGTATCGTAATGAACTTCTCCGGACAGAAAACACAAGGCACTGCGATAATTCGCCGGCCCTGACAGACATTATTAAACTGTTATTTACAAACTTTACAAACCACTCAAACACAACTTTATGAAAAAATCGTCTTTTTTTGCTCGTAGCGGCGATCGCTTGCCGGCGCCGTTTTCGGCTCAGAAACCTTTCACGCTTCGGATTCCCAAAGTCGGAATAAACGTTACGGACCTGCATCCCTGACGGTCTCGACGACATCAATCACTCCGGCACGGAAACCCGCGCTGGTGATCGGCGCTTTCGCCGAATACCGGGCGGCCAAATGGTTCGCCGTTTCGCTGGGACGTTTTTGTATTCGCGCCAGGGTTCCAGCGCCGAAAATCACCAAGGCGCTCGGCTCCGAACACAAACTCAAATTCAACAACCGGCTGAACTACCTGAATATTCCGGATCCTGGCCAACTTCTACGTCACCAACGGACTGGCGCTGAAAGCGGGTATCAGCCGGGCTTCCTGCTCAGCGGCAAATACAGGCAAAAGTCGACGGCGGCTCCTGGAATACCGAAGACACGAAGCATTATTTCAAATCGACCGACTTCTCGATCCCGGTAGGCATCTCCTCAATGTTCGAACAAGGTCTGGTCATCGACGCCCGTTACAATATCCCGGTCACCGACATCGCGACGGATGAATTCAAAGAAGGAAGACTTTAGCGGCGGCAACGAGGAACTGAACAAAATGACCAACCGCGTATTCTCCTCGCTGACCGTAGGCTGGAAATTCTAAGCGATTGCCGATAACCTTAAAAAACGTCCTCTGCCGGAGGACGTTTTTTATGCCCGCAACCGAAAAGAACGGCTTTCTGCGACCCGGACAGCGAAAAAGAAACGAGCCCGGATAACGAGGGATATCTGGCCCGGTCGGCGAATCGGAGGATCATGGCGCGCCAGCGGGTCGCGGTACACATCTTTTTTAATCCGTTCGATAAATTCGGGCAACCGTTCGGGCGTATCGTTTCCATGATCCACAGCGGAGCGGCATCGCCGAAATTTTCGTAGGACGGCTGCACGTAGCCCAGGATCGACGATCCGGTAGCCGTTGCGCCGGTAAAAGCGACGCGCCGGGGCGGTCAGGCGTCCCTCGGCCGGCTCCACTTCGAGCAGCCGGATTCCGGGCAGCGAGGTCTCACGTGCTCGAGCACCTGCTGTCCAATTTTACTTGTTCCGCATATGCACGGCGCCACGGGCCAGGTGTTCGGGTAGGCCTCGCCCATATCCAGTAGACGAACAGGGCGCAAAGCCTCGCCGTCCGACTCGATCATATTGAAATGCATCGCAGGCGTCGCGCCGATCATCCGCCGGAGCCCAGTTCGACGGCATGCCGCCTGCCGGCAGAACGCCTCTTCTTCGTAGAGGAACTGGCACCAGACGGCTGTCCCGTCCGTCGGTTATCCGAATCAGTTTTATCACATCACCATTATGGCCCGACAAAACTGGAATCAGCCGCCGACCAGAACCGCCCCGGCCGGTTGCCGAGAATCACCGCTCACGACCGCCACGATCAGCAAGACGCCGGCGAACCGTTCCGCGACGAAACGTTCGCCAGAGGAAAAATCCCGAGCGCGACGGCGGTCAACGCCCGGAGACAACCGAGAATCGCGGTCGTCGTCGAACCGATCCGCTGTACGGCCAACACCAACGTCAAATCGGATACCAAAGTGGAATCAGAGCCAACAAAATCAGGTGGACGGCAGCTGACCAGTCCGAATGGATTCGGAATTTCTTTACGAACAGGTTCCCGGCGAAAATTATCGTTGCCGAAAGCAGGATGAAAAACACCATTTTGAGTCCCTTCATACGCTGCACGCACGATTTGTTGACGCCGACGATGTAAACGGCGCACGAGCTACGGTCGCGAGCGCCAGTGTCAGCCCCTTCATCCCGACCGCGGCATCCGGTTCGCCCGAAAGCAGCCACATCGCCGGCGACGGCCGCAAGCGCGCGACCATCACGGACACCGAAATCCGGTCTTTGAAAACAACGCCATGATCGCGGCGACCAGCAGCGGATACAGTGAAATGGATCGTCGTGGCGACCCCTGCTCGGAATATACAGGTAAGCGATCGTCACAGCAGCGACGTGAAAGCGTACAGCGCCTCTCAGTCCGAACAGCACGCCGAATTCCCGGAGCGTAACGCGCAGTCCGCTCCGCCGGAGCAGCAGATAGGCTCCGACCACCGCGTGACGACGACAGCGTCAAAAGCGGTAAAACATCACCGACTCGACCCTCATGCCGCCGCGGATCAGGAAGTGCGGTCGAACAGCGGAATCGTCCCCGAACGTCGCCGACGAGATCATCGCCAGCAGAATGCCTTTGAATTGTTTCATACGAATCACCTGGATTGATCTTACAGGCCGCAAAAGTCCGTAAAAATTTTCGTTTCCGGTTAACAAAATGTTGCACGAACTTTCGGGAATCTATTGTACGCCGGCGCGGATCCGACTCAGGGAAACCGCGAAATGCCGAGTGAGGCGATATCCTCGCAACGGAGCTTTTTGCAGAATTTCCGCCTGCGTCGACCAGCAGCCGGTGAGGGAAACGTTGGCCGCCGTCAGGAAATAACGCTCGACGAACAGCCGTTCCATCCGCAGGATGATGCGGTCGGACATCCGCCGGCTGCCCAGTTGGCCAGTTCGACCTCCTTTCCTCGAAAAAGCCCGTCGAGCGTCTCGCCTCGAAATTTTCAGCAGGTCGCACTCTTCGAGCAGTTCGACGTTCCCGTATCCGGACGAACGAAACAGGTAGGCGTTCATCGACAACAGCGACATGCCGGCGGTCGCAAACCAGATCGTCGCATCCTTCCTGTCCTGATACAGGAAACCGCGCGCGAATCCCCGCACGATGAAATAGCTGTACTTTTTCGACCACGCCGTCCTGGATCAACAGGCGTCCTTCGGCACGTGACGCCCTCGGTATGCCGCAGAAAACAACTGTAACGCACCGTCCGAAACCGGGTACGCTTCCGCATGATAAATTCTTCCATATCCCTGCCGTTCGGCAATAAAGATAGCGATTCGTTCCCGATCCCCGGAGCTACCGGTGATTTTCATTCTCCGGCAAACGAGGCGGTCTGCGCTTTGTTTTTACGGCATTGCATTTAGAGGTTAAAAACTTCATCTTTGCTTCATGATATTAATTATTAAACGACCCATGCTTCGCAAATTTTCGAATACCCGTTCCGTCGGTCGAGCAGGACCGATATTTTTCATGGCCTTCTTATGTTCGTCTTATTCCGGGAAGCAAAACGGTACTTATCCATTC
>VOFH01003909.1_pt1 | contig 37680 bp, 57 predicted proteins | sample 5384091 | NCBI WGS metagenome assembly VOFH01 (sample SAMN12384727, study PRJNA508395) | human gut metagenome | isolation source: healthy gut G | host: Homo sapiens
GGGCGGATGATTTTCTTTGAAGAAAAACGGAGCAAATCGTACTTTTGTCTGACGTGGTGCGAGAAACAGACTTGAACCTGCACGTCCTTGCGAACACTAGCACCTAAGCTAGCGCGTCTGGCCAATTCCGCCATTCTCGCAAATATAAAATTGTTGGTGGATGGGGGTGGATTCGAACCACCGAAGTCTGAGACGGCAGATTTACAGTCTGCTCCCTTTGGCCACCGGGAACCCATCCATATAAGCAATGTAATAACTGGTGGAGCTGGTGATGGGACTTGAACCCGCAACCTTCTGATTACAAATCAGATGCTCTGCCAATTGAGCTACACCAGCAAAGTGGGGAAGAAGTGGCGACCCGGATGGGTTTCTGAACCCACGACCTCCAGCGTGACAGGCTGGCATTCTAACCATCTGAACTACCGGGCCATAGAATGGGGGCCCTCAGGGACTTGAACCCCGGACCAATCGGTTATGAGCCGACCGCTCTGACCAACTGGAGCTAAGGGCCCAAGGGTGAAATGGTGACCCCTAGGAGACTCGAACTCCTGTTACCGCCGTGAAAGGGCGGTGTCTTAACCGCTTGACCAAGGGGCCATTACTTTGTGTTGGTCGGGGCGGAGGGATTCGAACCCGCGGCCTCCTGCTCCCAAAGCAGGCGCGCTACCAAACTGCGCCACGCCCCGTCGTGGAGCCGCACCCCGCGCGACAAGTGATAATATACAGCATAAAACACTTCGTGTCAAGCCTGAAATCAAAATTTTTTCATTTCATCCCGCAAAATTATCTTGACTGCTTCCTGTTTAGAAATTCTGCCTTTTTCTGGTATAATAAATTGTTAAATAGACATAATTCGACAGGAGGATTGGCTGTGCCTGAAAATAATCACCGTCTAACAAAAGGGACGTATACCATATACGTTTGGCTGCCAAATGAATGTAAGGAAAGCCAGACAGCACAGGGTATTTTGGAGCAGGAAGGATATGTGCAAGCCTTATCTGCAGAGCAAGCGGATGTCATTTTGTTCAACACCTGCTGTATTCGTGAATTGGCAGAGCAAAAAGCCTGGACAGCCATTGGCGCAACAAAGAAGATAAAAGAGAAAATCCGAATGCAATCGTTGGCGTTTTCGGCTGTATGATGGCAGAGGAAGGCAGCGTAAAGGAGCTCAGAAAAAGATTTCCTTTTGTGGATTTTGCATTGGGAACCAATTCTCTGCACGATTTGCCGGAGGCGCTGCATAATGCGGCCCGCGGTATAAAATCCAGAAAAGCAGTAATTGGCGATGCCGGCCAGGAATTTGATCTACCGGCGCACCACAATGAACCGCCGCTGGCCTATATCAATATCATTCACGGTTGTAATAATTTTTGCACCTATTGTATCGTGCCTTATGTTAGAGGACGGGAAAAGTCGCGTCCTCTATCGCTGATTTTGCAGGAGGCGGCGCAGCTTAAAGCACAGGGATATAAGGAAATTATGCTGCTGGGACAAAACGTAAACAGCTATGGCAACGATTGGAACAATGGGCAGGATTTTGCTCATCTGCTGCGCGAACTGGATGCCATGGGGATAGACCGCATTCGATTTATGACCAGCCATCCCAAAGATCTAAGCGAGGAAATGATTTTGGCGATGGCAGAATGCAAGCATGTATGCAAACAGATCCATTTGCCGGTGCAAAGCGGCAGCAATGCAATACTTAAAGCGATGAATCGAAAATATACGCGGGAGCATTATTTGATGTTGGTGAACAAGCTGAGAGCAGCGATGCCGGATATAGGCATTACAACAGATCTGATCGCCGGTTTTCCGGGGAAACGGAACAGGATCATCGCGATACACTTGCGCTGATGGCGCAGGTGCGCTTTGATGCGGCATTTACCTTTGCCTATTCTCCGCGAAAAGGGACCCCGGCAGCCAGCATGGAGGATGCTATACCGCAGGAGGTAAAGCAGCGTCGATTGTCTGAACTGATCGAACAGCAAAAAAATGATTCTCAAAAAATCTATCAGGCGTTGGTCGGTACAGAGCAACAAGTCTTGGTAGAGGGGCACAGCAAAAAGGATATCCACCAGGCAACAGGAAAGATTGATCGCGGTAGGACTGTGAACTTCAACCAGGGACAAGCCGGCAATGCCGGGAGATTTTGTGAAGGTCAGAATTACCCAGGCAAAGGCAAATACCCTGTTCGGGGAACGGTGTTAGGAGGATTTCATGGCAAAGCTTTTCACCCATGATGCAGCAGTATTTGCTGCTGAAGGAGTCCTATAAAGACTGTATACTGATGTTTCGTTTGGGGGATTTTATGAAATGTTCTTCGAAGATGCCCAAACGGCCAGCAAAGAGTTGGAACTAGTTTTAACAGGACGGGATTGCGGCCTGGAAGAGCGGGCCCCATGTGCGGCGTGCCCTACCACAGCGTAAACAACTATATAAAAAGCTGGTGGAAAATGGTCATAAGGTTGCCATTTGTGAACAAATGACAGATCCAGCCACCTCTAAGGGCTTGGTGGAAAGGAGATAGTGCGTGTCATCACGCCCGGTACCGTCATTGAGGAAAATATGCTGGAGCGAGAGAGCTGCCGGTATATCCTATCTGTATTTTGGAAAAAGCCTATCTTGGGCTGTGCTTGGTGCGATGTCTCTACCGGCGAGTTTGTTGTGGATCAAATCAAAGCGGATGGAATCGCGCAGGCATTAGAGCAGGTCGTAGGGCAGCTAGACCCTGCTGAAATCATCACAGACGATGCAACCTATTTGGCGGCGTTGCCTACGTTATCACAAATCAAAGCAATGGTAACGACCCAAGGTGCATGGAATTTTTCCAATCAAAATGCTGAGGAGTCTCTCTTAAAACAGTTTCAGCAGCCCAGCATCAAAGAGTTGGGGTTGGAAAAGCTACCCGTAGGTGTACAGGCAGCGGGAGCTCTCAGCACCTATTTAATTCAAACGCAGAAGGTGTCTTTGCTGCATATCAACCGCCTTCAAAAGGCCGATGACGCCAACATCATGATGCTGGACAAAAGCACCAAACGTAATTTGGAGCTTACGCAGCCTATGATGGGAAGCGGGAAAAAGGGACGCTGTTTGGGGTTTTGGATAAAACGCGAACCGCGCAAGGCAGCCGGCTGCTCAAGCGTTGATCGAGCAGCCTTTGCAAAATGCCCAAGCCATTGAACACAGGCAGAATGCCGTGGCATGTTTTTTTGAGCACTTTGGTTTGCGTGAACAGATTCGGGATTGTTTGGACAAGGTATACGATTTGGAACGCCTTTGCAGCAAGATCTCGTATCAGACGCTGAATGCAAGGGATGCCAAGGCCATTTGCCAGTCGCTGTCGGCCGTACCTGAAATCAAAAGCATCTTGGCCAAAGCGGGCTACCCGGAGATCGATGCGATTTTAAATAGGCTGGATCCTTTGGAGGACCTGGTTTCCTTAATAGACAACGCATTGATTGATGATCCGCCCATTTCCGTCCGGGACGGTGGGATCATTAAGCCGGGTTATAATCAAGAGGTGGATACGCTAAAAAAGCGCTGCAACGGATGGCAAGCAATGGCTGGCAGAGTTGGAAGCGCGTGAAAAGAAGAAACCGGTATTAAAACATTGAAAATAGGCTATAACAAGGTCTTTGGCTATTATATTGAGGTGAGCAAAGGGCAGATTGCTCAGGTGCCGTATCGGTATGTGCGCAAGCAGACGCTTGTCAATGCAGAGCGGTATATCACAGAAGAGTTAAAAAATGGAGGAGACGCTGCTTGGCGCAGGAAAAGTGTATTCGGCTGGAATATGCGCTTTTTGTTGCGCTTAGGGAGGAGATCACAACACATATCCGCACCTTGCAGACAACCTCCAAGGCCTTAGCAGAGCTAGATGTGCTTCAGGCGTTGGCGTTCGCTGCCTATGAAAAACAACATGTAAGACCGAAATCAACCAAGAAGGCAGCATTCATATAACCGAGGGACGGCATCCTGTAGTGGAAAAGACAGTTTCGGCTTTGTGCCAAACAACGTAAAGATGGATCAAGAAACCGACAGGCTCTTTGATTATTACAGGCCCAAATATGTCTGGAAAAGCACGTATATGAGGCAGGTGGCAGTGATTGTGCTAATGGCCCATATTGGTTCATTTTGTGCCGGCGGATTCTGCAGATATTTGCTTGGTAGATCAGATCTTTACTCGGGTGGGTGCTTCAGATGATCTGGCTTCCGGCCGCAGTACGTTCATGGTAGAGATGACAGAAACGGCCAATATCCTAAACCATGCGACAAAAACAGCCTGGTTCTGTTGGATGAAATTGGGCGGGGGTACCAGTACATTTGATGGGCTGTCCATTGCCTGGGGCGGTATCGGAGTACCTATGCAGCCTGCAAATGGTGGTGCAAAAACCCTATTTGTTACGCATTATCATGAGCTGGCAGGCTGGAAAGCACCATGCCTGGCGTAAAAAACTATTGTGTTTTGGCAAGAGAAATCGGGGATGATATCGTATTTCTTCATAGAATCTCCAGGAGCGACAGATAAGAGCTTTGGTATAGAGGTAGCTAAGCTTGCCGGTGTGCCGAAACAGGTCGTAAAACGTGCAAGAGAAGTTTTGAATAATCTTCAGGATGTCAGCCTGAATCCTCATCTACATACAGAGGAAACCGATGATGTGGAAGGCCAAATGAAATTTGACGCAGGAAAAGACAATACAAAGGAAATCATAAAACAGCTATGCAGCATGGATATGACGCAAGTCACGCCTATGGAGGCGTTTACGATGTTGCATGAGCTTACGTTGAAAGCAAATGGAGTAAAATAATGCGGATACAATTATTAGATGAATCCACAAGCAACCGTATCGCGGCAGGGGAAGTCGTAGAGCGGCCCTCCTCCGTGGTAAAAGAGCTTATGGAAAATGCTTTTTGGATGCAGGGGCTACCTCTATATCCATAGAGATTGCCAGCGGCGGCCTTTCGCTGATCCGTATCGCAGACAACGGTTCTGGGATACATCCAGACGACCTTCCCCTAGCCTTTATGCGCCATGCCACAGGAAGATACGAAGCGGAGACTCCCTGATGGCCATTGAAACTATGGGATTCCGAGGTGAAGCGCTTTCCAGCATTGCCGCTGTATCCAGAGTTGCTTTATCCTCCCGGCAAAAGGATGCGATCTTGGCTCTTCTATTTCCCTGGAAGGTGGAAAGATTATAGACCAGGGGCCGGTGGATGTCCTGAGGAACGAGTATAACGGTAAAGGATTTGTTTTTCAATACACCAGCCAGACTGAAGTTTGTAAAATCGCCCGCTGTGGAGGCTGCCAAGGTATCGGATGTGGTACTTTCGTGCCATTCTTTCCCATCCAGAAATATCCATTCGTCTGGTAACAACCACAAAACGGTATATCACAGTCCGGGTAGTGGGCCAAAGGATGCGATTGTTTCGGTATATGGTAAGCAGGTGGGCATCAGATTCTGCCTGTTTCTATCAGCGCGACGCGCTAAAAAAAAAGGCTATATTGGGGGCGCAGGAGCTTTCCCGCCAGACGCATGCGGGGCAAACGCTGATCGTCAACGGGCGAGTCATTCAAAGCAAGCTATTGTCGGAAGCCGTACAAAAGGGATATGGACAAACGTTGATGATTGGCCGGTTTCCGTTTTTGTTCTAAATTTGGAAATGCCGTATGCCAATGTGGACGTCAATGTACATCCACAAAAGGTAGAGGTGCGTTTTGCAGATCCTTTGGCCATCAGTAATAGTATCACAGAGGCAGTACAGCAATCAGTAGCTTTGCAGCAAAAAAAAGGGCGAAAAGAGACAGAAAGCCCGTTTTCCTATCAGGAAAGATTCCTCTGCGGATGCTTTTTCAGAACAGGCACCACAGCAGATGGAATTGGAAGAAAAGGCCAAACGGATGATATGGTATCGGCTTTTAAGGAGGAAGACGCACAGCATTTAGACTATACAAAACATACCTTATGGGAAAATGAGAAACAGCGTCCTGCCAGTTTTACTTTTCGCCTTGAAGCGGCGCTTATGAGCTGCATGAAGATGCGAGTATTATGCCAGTGCATACCACTCCCCTTTGATACAGCAAAGAAGGAAACATCCTCCGTTGAAATGACGGCAGAGAGAAGATCTTTAGGAGAGCATCCGATTGTATTGGGACAGCTTTTTGAAACTTATTTGTTGGTTCAATCCGGGCAGGTATTCTATATTATCGACCAGCATGCGGGGGCACGAACGGCTTACCTATGATGCGTATAAGGAGCAGATCTTACAAAGCGAAGTAGTTTCGCAGCCCATGCTGGTGCCCGATATTTTGTCTTTGACTTTTTCTGAAATGACGGCCTTTCAGGATCATCAAAATGTGTTTGATAGATTGGGATTTGACGTCTCTGTTTTCGGTGAAAAGGAAGTGATTGTGCGCGCCTATCCCTTGGTTTTGGGAACGGTTTCTTTTCGCTAGATTTTTACAGATGTGTTGGATCATGCGCTCAATGGAGAAAATGTACAAATGAGCGATATGGTAATGCATAAACTGATCCGCTCTGCATGCCGCCATAGCATTAAGGCAGGCGATGCGCTAAGTCAGGAGGAGATGGAAGTGTTGGTGGATAAGCTGCGTAATCATGAGCATTTGACATGCCCGCATGGAAGGCCTATTGCAATTCGCGTTTCTAAAACAGAGTTGGAAAAAAGGTTTGGTAGACTGGTATGAAGCAGCGAATCCCGCTTGTGGTTGTAGCAGGGCCAACGGCTTCAGGGAAGACTGATATGGCGATTCACTTAGCAAAATATTTGATGGGGAAATCATCAATGCAGACTCTATGCGCAGGTTTATAAAGAACTGAATATAGGCTCTGCTGGGTTAAAGCATGGAAGAGCGCCAGGGCGTTCCCCACCATATGATGGACGTCGTATCTGTAACCAACGAATATACGGTCAGTCAGTATGAGCGGCAAGCAACAAAAGCAATCAAAGATGTTTACAATAGCGGAAAGCTTTCCATCATATGTGGGGGTACAGGACTTTACATTCGTTCTTTGCTCTATAGAATGTCGTTTTCAAACGCTATTTCGGATGAAACAATTAGACGGGAATTGACAGAATATGTCAACAAAAATGGAAAATTATTTTACATATGATGCTTTCTAAAGTCGATAAGAAAACTGCAAGCCGTTTACATCCAAATGATGTTAAACGAGTAATTGAGCTTTAGAGGTATACTGCATTACAGGGATACCGTTTAGCCAGCAGGATAACAGTGGCAAATTCGAAAAAAAAAGATATTTACCGTTTTATTTTAATTGGGTTACAATGGCCCAGGCAAGAGTTGGTAAAGCGAATCAAAAAGAGAATCGAAATTATGGTTGACAATGGTTTGCTGGAAGAGGCAAAAAAATTTACAATTTGCATTTGCCATCATCCTTGCCATCTATGCAGGGCTTAGGATACAAACAGCTCTTTTCCTATTTTGATGGATCGTGCAGTTTGGAGGAAGCACTAGAACAAACTTTCATACAGACAAGACAGTTTGCAAAAGACAAATGACTTGGTTCCGTCACCAGGAGCCGGAAATGCACTGGATTAAGGCAGATGAACCGGGGGCTGTTATTCAGGCAGAACAATTGGTTTCTGAATTTATATCTAATGATTCGGCAGCAAGGAGAGAGAACAGATGAGATTGGCTTCATTATTGGGCGTATCTGAACAGGCAGAAAATATTCTGTTGGAATGTGAAAGGGAAGTAGAGCCGCTGTTTACAAAGGTACAAGAATGGCGCAATACAACCAAGCAAAGGTGCTAAAAAGCTTTTGCTGATTGTGGGATTCAAGCGGCTCATTTTGTATGCAGTAGCGGATATGGATATGATGATATTGGCAGAGACACACTGAAAAACTGTTTGCCAAAACATTTGGCTGTGAGGATGCGATCGTTCGCCCTCAAATTGTGTCTGGGACCCATGCGTTGGCGATTGCGCTGCAAGGGCTTGTTGAGCCCGGACAAACGATATGCTATGTGTCTGGTAAGCCTTTTTATGATACGTTAGAACAAGTTATTGGTATCGAGGATACACTGGGATCTTTGATGCGTTTGGGCGTTCATTATAAGCAAATTGAGCTTCTGCCGGACGGAAGCATTGATTATGAGGCTATCAAGAAAGCATTAAAAGAGGATGATTCCATTGCAGTGGTTGCTGTTCAGCGAAGTGCTGGCTATGCATGGCGTCGGAGCCTGCATATTCATGAAATTGCACTCTTGGCAGATCTTGTACATGCACAAAAACCCTCATACGATGGTTTTTGTAGATAATTGTTATGGCGAGTTTACAGAGGAACAGGAGCCGGTAGGCGTGGGCGTTGATGCAATGGCCGGTTCTTTGATCAAAAACCCAGGCGGTGGAATAGCGCCGACGGGCGGTTATATTGCAGGTACGAAGAAAGCGATTGACAGAATCGAACATGCCTTGACGGCACCGGGCATTGGCCGAGCTTGCGGGTCCTATGAAGCATCGTATCGGCCGTTTTACCAGGGATTCTTTTTGGCGCCAGCAGTCACTGCAAGTGCAGTAAAACGGCAATTTTGTTCGCACAGGTATTTTCTAGGCTGGGATACGAAGTCAATCCTGCGCCAGAGGCAATGCGTAGCGATATTATTCAATCCATTGCATTTCGTGCACCAGAGCCATTGCTAGCGTTTTGTCGGTCTATTCAGAAGGCTTCCCCTGTAGATTCCATGGTTACGCCTGAGCCCTGGGCTATGCCGGGCTATACCCATGAGGTTGTCATGGCAGCAGGGGGCCTTTGTACAGGGGTCTTCTATTGAACTTTCCGCAGATGCACCGATGATAGAGCCCTATATCTGTTATTTCCAAGGCGGGCTGACCTATGAGCACGGTAGAATTGGCTGTTTATATGCTTTGGATGGTGTTTTTAAAATCCAGATAAAGCAAAAAAAGAGGGGCAGAGCATTAGCACTCTGTCCCTTTTTTGTTACTTTCAATAATTGCGCACAAGGCCGATGACCTTGCCCAATATTTGTACTTCATCAAAGTACATAGGCTCCATAAGATCATTTTCGGGTTGAAGGCGAATCCGGTGCTTCTCTTTATAAAAACGTTTACAAGTTGCTTCATTGTCAATAAGCGCTACGATAATATCTCCATTTTTCCGCAACATTGGTTTGCCTGACTATGATTTTATCGCCATTGAGTATGCCGGCCTTCACCATACTTTCCTTTGATTTCCAAGGCAAAGGTTTCCTTGGTATCATAGGGAATGATCTCTTTGGGCATAGCCAGATATTCTTCAAAATTTTCCTCTGCCAAAATAGGCATACCAGCAGCTACCTGGCCCAATAGAGGCACATTGACCGCCTGTATCTCTGCGGGGGCTTCTTGAGCTCTGCAGCATCGTTTTCGATCAGCTCAATGGCCCTTGTTTTGGGGATCTCTTCGTATATATCCCTGCTTTTCCAAACGTGCCAAATATCCATGCGCCGTAGAGGTTGATTTCAGGTTCAATCCTTGGCAGATATCCCGAACGGCAGGCGGATAGCCATGCTCCTTCATAAATGAACGAATATAATCAAGCACTTTTTGTTGTTTTGCACTGATACCCATCGTGAAACCCCTTTCCGTTTCGCGTTCGTTTTCTTGGCTCTAGTATACCATACGAACATTTGTTCTTCAATGGTTTTTGAAACCTTTTTTGAATATGATATACTATTTTTCAAGATAGGAGGGATTTTTGTGCCGAAATGCACTCTATATGATAAGGAATGTGATCTTTTGTGGGGAATGTGATGATTATTGCCCTTATAAACATAAGCTGTGTGATAATTGCTTTGAATGCTTAGATGAGCCCACCGAGGACTATGCAAAAATTACCATTGATGCGATTCTGATGGATGAAAATGAAATAAAAAAAGGAAGGGAGAGAAGAGCTAAATTTATCTTCCTCCTTCTCCTTATTCCCTAAGCTTTTTATACTTTGCCTGCAGCCATTCTGCGTTTTCATCGCTCATGGCAGCATAGTGTTTTCTCGTTGTATTTACATCTTTATTTCCAAGCACATCTGCAACAAGGTAAATATCTCCTGTTTCATAATTAAGCATTGTTCCGTAGGTAGAACGGAATTTATGCGGAGAAATCTTTTTCAAAGGTGTAACGATCTTGGCATATTTTTTTTACCAGCATTTGAATGGCCCTTTGGCTCATTCTTTTTTTCTGCATGGATAGAAACAGCGCATGCTCAGAGCCCTGAACCGGAATGATGGTTTCTCGTACCGCAAGATAATCTTTCACAGCTTTTTCAACTTCTTCACCAAAGTATAAAATGACCCTGGCGCCGCCTTTCCGTGTAACCACAAAACTATCTGCCGAGAAATCAAAATGCTCAATATCAAGCCCTACCAATTCAGAGATACGGATACCGGTGCCAAGCAACAATGTAAAAATAGCAACATCTCGAAGGCGTGTGATTTCGTGATATTTTTGCTGTCGCTTTGTAAGATCCGTTCCTTTTTCTACCTCATCCATCATTTTGGCCACCTCATCTGGCTCAAGACGAATGATAGGTTTTTCCTTAATTTTGGGCATATCAATCTTCTCAGCGATATTGGCGGGAATGCGTTCCATCTTATATAGATATTTGAAAAACGATTTGAGAGTAGCAATTTTACGTTTTTGCCGGTATTTGTGTTCTCGTATTCTCGGCCATCCTGTCCTTTATAGTAATTCAAGTATTCCAGGTAACGCTCTAGAACGATAGGCCGAATGGTGGCCAATACCTCATCGTTAATCTGTGTGAATGGCATTGCATAATACGGTTCTTCATTTTCAATTAAATAGTGGAAAAACAAGCGTAAATCATACGCGTAATTCAGCCTGGTAAGCACCGTTGTAGTCGGCTCAATGCCTCGAAAGAAATCTTGGCAACATGGAGGCAGCGTTTGTATCAGTGTGCGCAAACGTTCCGTTCGCTGACGTGCTATTTTTGTATGATAAGAGATAGACGTATCTTTCATAAGTAAAACCTCATTGATCGAGAAAACTATTATAATCATCATAGCAAATATCGAAATTTTGTCAATAACTTTTCGTAAAACATGAGTTTTGCGCATAGTTATAAATTGGAAAAAGGAGAGAATGGCACTTCTCTCCTTTTTTCCTCTTTATTTTCGATGTGAAGCAATTGCTCCAGTGGCCAATTTGTCAGCACGATTGTTATAGGGATTGTCTGCATGCCCTTGACCTTGTGAAAACGAACTGTGTGATAATGTGTAAGCTCCAAAAGCTTTTGCCAATAATCAATAGTTTCCACCGGCTTTTTATCCGCTTTTTTCCATCCTCGCGCTTGCCAGCTTGTCAACCAATTTTTGGTGAAAGCATTGTAAAGATATGCGCTGTCCGTATAGACATCCACATCACATGGCTCTTTTAAGATCGCCAAGCATTCTATACAGGCTTGAAGCTCCATCTTATTGTTTGTGGTATGTGGATCAAAACCGCTCAGCTCTTTTTTATGGGCATTGTACATAAGAATGCCACCCCAGCCTCCTGGACCAGGATTTCCGCTGCACGCACCATCACAATAGATCGTTACTTTTTTCACGCAATTGTCCCCTATTCCTTATAGCTGATTGAATTTTTCCGTGCAACGATCTACACAATCCATCACAGCCGCGCGGAATCCGCGATCCTCCAAGGCCTGTACGGCTACTATGGTTGTTCCTCCGGGCGAACAGACGGCATCCTTGAGCGCTCCCGGATGCTCTTTTTGTCTCTAAAACCATTTTAGCTGCCCCTAAAACAGCCTGGGCTACTACACGATAGCCAATATGCCTTGGCAAGCCCCATTTGCAGGCGGCATCCGCCAAAGCCTCAATATACATATACGTATAGGCTGGGCTACTTCCTGCAACCGGAAAAAATAGCGATGTGCTTCTCTTCCAGCACCTCTACCTGGCCCATCTGCGCAAATACGCTTTGAATATAGATGAATTCTTCTTCCGTCAAATCATTTTCTGCACATAGACAACTCATGCCTTCCCCAACAAGCAATGGCGTGTTTGGCATTACACGCAGAACGCGCCCTTCGTTCCCTAAAGAGGCTTTTAGTTTTACATTGGTCCACCCTGCAACGATGGAAATAAACGCCTTAGAAGCGTTTACAGCGGGCCTAATATCAACCATGACATCGCCCAAATACTGCGGTTTAACGGCAAGAAAAATAATATCGCTCTTTTCCACCACTTCTCGGTTAGATTTCGCTGCAACAAATCCGATCTCTTTTGCCTTTTTCTCTAGTTTGTTGGGATCCAAAGCAGAAACGATGATATTTTTCGGGCTTTGAAAGGCCGGAAGATAGCATGCCTTTATAAATGGCACTTGCCATATTGCCGTTGCCAATAAATCCGATTTTCTTATCAATGCTCATACCTTTTGCTTCGATACTCATTTACCCCGCTTCCTTTCTATAGGACAGAATTTACAATGTGCCTTTATTATATCTGCTTGCAGAAGGTAAAAGCAAGAAAAGGAAGAAATGCAAAAGTATTCTTGACGAAATGCAAAAAAATGATAACATATTCTCGTTTGATTTAGGGGTATGGTGTAACGGTAGCACGAAGGTCTCCAAAACCTTTTGCGAGGGTTCAAATCCTTCTACCCCTGCCAAAAATCCCATTTTGGGATTTTTCTTTTATGAATATTAAAAGGGTGCCAATCAGCAACCGCTGAACAGCACCCTTTAAATTTTTTTCTTACTTTGCAAAATCCACGGCCCGGGTTTCCCGAATCACATTGATTTTAATCTGGCCCGGATAATCAAGCTCTTGCTCAATTTTTTCTTAGCAATATCCCTTGCCACAAGGATCATCGTTTCATCGGTAACATTCTCCGGCTTCACCATAATGCGAATCTCTCTGCCGGCCTGAATGGCAAATGAACGCTCTACGCCATCAAACGAATTGGCAATTTCCTCCAGCTTTTCAAGACGTTTGATATAGTTTTCCAACGATTCCCGCCTGGCGCCCGGACGTGCAGCACTGATGGCATCTGCGGCCTGTACCAAGACCGCCTCCAATGTGGTGGCTTCCACATCGCCGTGATGTGCTGCAATACAGAGCTGAACATCTGCATTTTCACGGTATTTTTTCGCAAGATCAACGCCGATCTGCGCGTGCGGCCCTTCAATCTCATGATCAGCGGCTTTGCCGATATCATGCAGCAAACCGCCACGCTTTGCCAGAGCTACGTTGCCACCCAGCTCAGAGGCCATTAGCCCAGCAATATGAGAAAACCTCAAGGCTGTGTTTTAGTACGTTTTGTCCGTAGCTTGTACGGAATTTCAAACGGCCGAGCAGTTTCAAAAGCTCTGGATGAACACCGTGGATACCAGCATCAAATAGGGCTTGCTCACCGGCTTCGCGAATTTGCTGATCCACTTCCTTGCGAGCTTTTCTACCATTTCTTCAATGCGGGCAGGATGAATGCGGCCATCCTGAATCAGCCTTTCCAAAGCAATGCGGGCAATCTCCCGACGCACTGGATCAAAACCGGACAAAATGACAGCTTCCGGCGTATCGTCAATGATAAGATCAATACCGGTTGCCGTTTCCAGCGCCCGAATATTTCTACCCCTCTACCGATGATCCGCCCCTTCATATCATCGCTGGGCAGATGCACCACGGATACGGTGCTTTCCGCTACATGATCCGCTGCACAACGCTGAACGGCCAGCCCAATGATATTGCGGGCGCGTTTCTCCTTCTTCTTTTGCTTTTTGTTCAATTTCGCGTACCAAAAGGGCCGCATCATGCCTTGCATCGCCCTCGATAGAGCTGATTAGCACTTCTTTGGCTTCTTCACGGCTCATCCCCGAGATACGTTCCAAGTCGTCCAACTGTTTTTGAATAGTACTTCCAGCTCATCCCGCCGTTTTTGCAGATCGCGCTGGCCGTTGTTCAACTGCTGTTCTTTCTTTTCTGCCGCATCCAGCTTACGATCCAAAGACTCCTCCTTTTGGATCAATCTGCGCTCACTGCGCTGCAATTCAGAGCGGCGCTCTTTCATTTCTCTGTCTAGATCACTTCTTAGCTGATGGACTTCCTCTTTTGTTTCAAGCAATGTTTCCTTTTTCAAGGCCTCTGCTCGTCTTTGTGCTTCATCGATCATTTTGCGAACAGCCTCTTCCGCTTGTTGCGTTTTGGCTTCTGCTATGCGTTTACGATAAACGTAACCGCCTACCAGACCAATGACGAGCGCGGCCAGTGCGCAAAAGGCACACAATAAACCACTCCATGGTTCCCCTCCAGATGTATGTTAAACGCGCCTGTCCTATATCGCTATTGCCCATAGAACAAACATGTGTTCACCAAGTTATTGTAACGGAAAACGCATAAAAAAAACAAGGTAGGCTTTTACCTACCTTGTTTTTGATGGCGTCAAATCTCTTGTGGAATTTCCTCTTCGGACTCCGGTTGAGGGCTCATCGTAGCACGCACCTTGGCCTCTATTTCATTACAAAGCTCTGGATTATCCTTTAAGAATTGGCGGGCATTTTCTTTTCCTTGGGCAATTCTGGTATCATTGTATGCAAACCAGCTGCCGCTTTTTGCACGATATCACGGGCAACCGCCATATCAAAACAGAACCTTCCCTGGAAATTCCTTCGCCATAAATCATATCAAATTCAGCTTGCTTAAAAAGGAGGTGCAACCTTATTTTTTAACAACTTTTACGCGGGTTCTATTACCTACAAATTCCGTGCCTTGCTTGAGCTGCTCGATTTTGCGGATATCAAGCGAATGCTAGCATAAAACTTTAATGCCTTTCCGCCCGTTGTCACCTCTGGATTGCCGAAACATAACGCCGACTTTTTCGCGCAACTGATTGATGAAGATGACAATCGTATTGGATTTGCTAATGGCACTTGTCAGCTTTCTAAGAGCCTGGCTCATCAATCTAGCTTGGAGCCCTACATGAGAGTCCCCATATCCCCTTCAATTTCTGCCTTGGGAACCAAAGCGGCTACAGAATCCACTACGATAACGTCAATGGCCCCGCTGCGCATCAATGATTCACATATTTCCAATGCCTGCTCGCCCGTATCCGGCTGGGAAATATACAGTTCATCGATATCCACACCCAAGGCCTTGGCATAAACAGGATCCAATGCGTGCTCTGCATCGATAAACGCTGCAATGCCGCCTCCCTTTGCGCCTCTGCAATGGTATGGAGGCCACTGTCGTTTTACCGGAAGATTCTGGCCCGTAGATCTCAATGATACGTCCGCGCGGAAAACCGCCGACGCCAAGCGCAAGTCCAATTCAGGCAGCCAGTAGAGATCACCTCAATGCTCTGATTAACGCTTTTTCGCCTAATTTCATCACAGCGCCCTTGCCAAACTGCTTTTCGATTTGGCTGAGCGCCATGTCCAATGCTTTTTGTTTTCCATGGTCCAACCCCTTATGAGCCAAGTATATCATACGAACAAATGTTCTTCAAGCTATTTTTGTATTTCTTTTTCCAGCAATCTTAACCGTAGCATATTCAGTGCATTGCGTACAGCTCTTTCCCGATTTCGAGTACGATCGGAAGAGAACTCAAATTTCTTAGCAGATACATGGTCTCTGTCTGCCAATCCAATCCATACGGTACCGACAGGTTTCCCTCCACAGCGCCGTCAGGGCCCCTGGCAATCCCCGTGATAGAAAGCGCATAATCTGCATCGCAGTTTTCCCTGGCGCCTTGGGCCCATTTCCTTGGCTGTCTGCTCACTTACGTCACCATATTTTGATAAAGTGTCTTGCTGACGTGCAGCAAACGATGCCGGCTTCGTTGGTATAGCTTACAATGCCTTCCTTAAAATACGCAGAGCTCCCAGCATCATGAATGAGCAAAAGAACTCAGCCATCCACCGGAGCAGCTTTCTGCAACGGCCACAGTTTCTCCCCTTTTTTTCAAAAGATCGCCCACCACGGTTTCCAATGCTTTTTACCGACTGTATAAACTGCATTGCCCAGAATATCCCTTATCTTGGCTTCTACCGGCGCAATCAAAGCTTCCGCCTCTTCCTCGCCTTTACATTTTGCTGTGATACGAATCTGCACCTCGCTGGGGCTGCAATAAGTCGCCAAGGAAGGATTGCTTTGCTCTTCGATTACCTCTTGCAAAAGATCCGCCACACGGCTTTCCCTAAACCAACCACGCGCAGATAATGAGAGACCAGCACATCGCTACAAAATTGTTGTAAGTAGGGCTTGGCATACTGGGAAAACATATGCTTCATCTCAAATGGTGGCCCTGGCATAACGATTGCATGCTTCCCGTTTTGATGCATGATACAGCCGGGTGCAGTGCCTTTCGGATTTGGCATAATGATACCATCCTTGGCCATAGGCAGCATAGCCTGTTTTCGGTTGTTTTTCCGTCATAGGCTGTCCAATGCGCGCAAAAAAGCCCTGAATCGCTTCAAGCGATGGCTGGTGCAAAAAACCAAGGGAATGTCCAGTTGCTCTGCCATCATTTCCTTTGTTATATCGTCCTCTGTGGGGCCTAAGCCACCCGTTGTTATCACAATATCGCTTCTGGACAGGGCCAATGCAAAGGCCTGCTTCATACGCTCAGGATTATCCCCTACGGTTGATTTATAGTAGACATCAAAAACCCATGGCATTCAGTTCTTGGGATAGGTACTGCGAGTTGGTATCCAGTATCTGCCCCATCAGCAATTCTGTTCCCACAGAGATCAATTCCACCAATCATCTGGTGATCCTTCCTTTAACTCCTCAATTTTGGCTTGGCGATGATCCATAGGTCAACAGCGCTCAACAATGTGACCGTCAAGGTAATGTAAATCAGCACGGTGGTCAAGGTATTCTGCATGAACAACAGAAGGATAAACGTAACCAGCTGTAAAAGCCTTTTTAATAGCCCAGAAAAACGAATGGGAAGCGTTCTTCCATCTGCAGCGGAGGTTACGCGCAATGCGCTTGTTACATGATCTCTGCCAATAAAGCACATTGCCAAGATTGCAGGCAAGGCACCGGTTCCCGTCAAATAAAAGACCAAATAGCTCAAAACCAGCTTATCGATAAACCCTGCGATAAACGAGCGGGTACAGGTTCTATCTCTGCCAAACAGCGAGCGGTTCGCACCTACATACTCAAACAGACTCCACAACGTCGTAAGACAGGCGGCCCCCATCACAATATGGGCTGCAAGTTGCCATTCAAACAGATATAATACATAGGCTACCAGCTGCAATACAGTTTTGATTTTACCACTGTTCATGGCAGCAAGAATAAATCCTCGTTCCGCCGCTACTACACGCAGAGAGTTTACCACTACATCCCTGGTGATTAAGATCATCGCAACCCAAGAGGGCATCTTGCCCCATGCAACGATGACAACCATGGCAGCTGTTGTCAATAGCTTGTCGGCAATGGGGTCAATCAGCTTTCCAAAGTCCGATACTTGATTGTACCTGCGGGCAATCTGTCCATCGATACAATCCGTCAAAGAAGCAATGATAAAAATACCAGCTGCCCAAAGGTTCCAGTGCGGAAAACCTATAGCCGCGATGATAACGAATAGAGGGCCAGAATAATTCTGGCAATGGTAAACTTACTGGCTAACGTCATTGATCGCTTCTCCCATCCAATCATATTCATTTGCCTGTACGATTTTTACAGGGGACAATTTGCCCCAATATCAAAGGCACCGGGCTGGAAATATAAGTAACGCCGTCTACCTCCGGTGCTTGGCTTTCCGCCCTGCCCACATACATACAAATATCTTCATCGTATTCTTCAATGATCACTTGCTTGATTTTGCCAACTGCCTTTTCCATATAAGCCTTAGAGATAGGCTGCTGGGCCAAAAGCAGCTGTCCCCGCCTGCCTTCCTTGGTACGCTTAGGAATCTGATTTGGCATTTTAGCGGCGCGCGTTCCCTCCTCTTTGGAATACGCAAATGCCCCCACATGAGCAAAATACCCTTGCTTTACAAAATCGGTTAGTTCTTCGAATTGCTCCTCTGTCTCTCCCGGAAATCCGGTGATGAAAGTAGTGCGCAGGGTAAATTCTTTTCCCGTATCATGGATTTTAGTCAATAGCTCACGCAGCTTTTTTTGCGTAGTCGGCCTGCCCATAGCACGCAAAATTTCATCATTCACATGCTGAAGCGGCAGATCCAAATACGGTAAAATGCTTTTTGCTTTTTACAATGGTAGACAGTAGCTCATCCGTTATCCGTTCAGGATACGCATATAGAATACGAACCCACTGTGCGCCCAATGTGTCAATTTTTGCAACAATTTTGAAAGGCAGAAGCCTCCGTATAGATCCTTCCCATAATACGAGGTATCCTGTGCAATTAGCACAATTTCCTTCGCCCCATCAGCAATCAGATGCTTACATTCCTCGATGATTTCTTCCATAGGCCTGCTGCGATACGGCCCACGGATGGATGGTATCGCACAGTAGGCACATGCATGATCGCACCCCCCAGCAATACGAACATAGGCCAAGTGCTTTGGCGTGGTACGCACTCGGCCTAATGGAAGCGCTGCTCGCTCCACAAATTCTGCAATACGCTCTCCTTCAAACATGCGGTTTACAATGTCAACGATTTTCCCATATTGGTTTTACCCCTACAAAAGCATCTACCTCCGGCAGCTCACGAGCCAATTCCTCCCGGTATCGCTCCGGAAGACAGCCGGTAACCAGCAGTTTACAGCCCTCCTTTTGGGATTTGATCTCTCCGGCTTGCAAAATTGCTTCTATGGATTCTTCCTTAGCACTTTGTATAAAAGAGCAAGTATTGACAATCAGCAGATCAGCTTGATCTAGCTCCTCTGTAATCTCAAATCCATTTTGTAGCAAGGCATACAGCATACCCTCCGTATCCAAACGATTTTTGCTGCAGCCCAATGAGATCACACCAAGCAATTTATTCTTCATAAACCGCCTCATCCTCCCCGAAAATTTGCCGGCACTCCGCTTCTGTCACAAGCACCTTACGCGGCCTGCTGCCGTTGGGCGGGCCTACGATGCCAAGATTTTCCAACTCATCGATGATTCTTGCTGCTCTGCCGTAGCCAAGTCTGAGCCTGCGCTGGATTAAAGAGGTGGATGCCTGGCCTGCCTCTATAAAAGTAAACGCGGCCTGTTCCAACATATCATCTTTTTTATCATCTCCACCCTGGCCACTTTTCCCTGCCTTGCTTTCCGCCTCGAGGCTCTTGTTCATCTCCTCAATGACCTCATTGCTGTATTCCGGCGCTTGCCCAGAGGCCTTCACATAGTCGATAACCGCCTCCACCTCAGGATCGGAAACAAAAGCGCCTTGAACGCGGACGGGTTTGGGCGTAGTGCTGGTATGGAACAGCATATCGCCGTTGCCCAGCAGCTTTTCCGCCCCGCTTTGATCCAAAATTGTACGGCTGTCCGTTTGGCTGGAAACGGCAAAAGCAATCCGCGAAGGAAATTGGCCTTGATAAGGCCGGTAATGACATCCACGCTTGGACGCTGCGTTGCCACAACCAAATGAATGCCGCAAGCGCGGCCCATCTGCGCAATTCGGCAGATGCTGTCTTCCACTTCTCTAGGAGAAGCCATCATCAGGTCTGCCAACTCATCGATGATGACAACCAAATAAGGCAAAATAGGCTCTCCCGTCATTTTCATAATGTCGTTATAGCGGGTAATATCCTTCGCGCCGCGATCCGCAAACGCATTATAACGTCGCAACATCTCCGCCAAAGCCCACTGCAAGGCGCCTGCCGCCTTTTAGGATCTGTTACCACAGGCACCATCAGATGCGGAATGCCGTTGAAGCCGGACAGCTCCACCACCTTAGGATCAATCATAATCAGTTTTACCTCTTCCGGCGTAGCCTTGAATAATAAGCTGACAATGAGCGAGTTTACACATACGCTCTTACCGCTGCCGGTTGTACCCGCAATCAACAGATGGGGCATGGAGGCCAAATCAATAACAACATCATCGCCTGCAATGTTTTTTCCAAGCGCAACGGAAACCTTACTTTTCGCATTTCGGAATGCACCGCTTTCCAATACATCCCGCAGCATAACGGAGGAACGCTTTTTATTCGGCACTTCGATGCCAATGGCATTTTCCCCGGAATTGGAGCCTCAATCCCTAACCCCTGGCGCCGCCAGCGACAATGCAATATCGTCCGACAGGTTTGCTATGCGGTTCACACGCACGCCGGGCGCCGGCTGTACTTCATACTGGGTGATTACAGGGCCGCTACGAACATTAACAACCTTAGCGGATACCCCAAAGCTCGTAAAGGTTTGCTCAAGCTGCCGTGCCGCCGCCTGTGTATCCACTTGGGAAATCGGCGCTCTTTTTACATCGCTGCCCGAAGCCTTGCTCAACATAGAGATCGGGGGCACCTTATAGGTATGCAGTTCTCCTTCGATATCTGCTTTTGGAATGCTAGCTGTCTGCGCCTTGGTAATTACATCCTTGGCCACTTCTGGATCTACCGGCTCCATTTTTTCATGCTGCGCCCCTAAAGGCAGCAAGTCCTCGCGCGCGCTTTTTATCGCTGGCTTGTCCTCCTTCTCCGGCTCCTGCGCGCGTATATCTTCGTCCTCTGCATAGGGGAAGAAAACGCTTCTTCAGTATTATCTTCATCCAGATGCCACGGCTGTGTCAGGTCGATTTCAATCTCCTCATCGCTCAAAAATTCATCTTCAAAGCCCGCCTGGTGCAATGCCTCGGCAGAGTCCGAACGGCGCACATGGCGGCGTGCAGCCTCCTTCCCTACGCCGGGAAACAGCTGAATATCGTCTTCGCGATTCACGATCTCCTCAAAATCGTCACCCACGCGATACATCACTTGTTCTTTGGCTATACGCTTGCTATCCTTTTGGGAAAAATGTCTCGTCGTCCATTTGCAATTCTTCTTCATCAGGCTCCCAGTCCATCCAATCCTGCTGCCGTTCCGCTTTCAAGCGCGCCCTTTCCCGCTGCTCTTCTTTGCGCGCTTTATGTGCCTTTTGTTGCCTTCGCTTTTGCCTTTCTCTGCACCTGCCGCAGGGATACATTGGTGATAAACAATAGGGAAATCAGTAAGAGCGCACCAAACAACACATAAGCGCCTGCTATCCCTAAAAGCTGTTTGATGGGATATACAAACAACGCAGCAAAAGCGCCTAAGCCCTGGGTATGCAAACGGCCGAGATCATAGCTGGCTTGTATACAATCCCCGTAGCTAAGCTGAGAGATATTGATATCCCCGCCAAAGCCAGGTGCAAAATGCCAATCAACGATAAACCTGCCATGGCATACATACATACCTGAAATTTACGAATTTTTCTATCCGAATATAAAATCATATATACGCCAAGCCCTACCAGCAAGACCGGCAATACATAAGCAAAAATGCCCCCATACACCCAGGCTGATCTGGCGGTAGGTATCTCCTATAATGCCAGCTCGGAGGTGAACATCCCAATCAGCATGATCAGCGCCAATGAGGATAGACAAATCCCTATGATCTCCTCACGAAGCACTTTTCTTTTTTCTTTCTTGGTGACATTCAGCTCCAGAACCTCCCATTTTTCATAAAATACTTATAAAATATTATACACAATTTTACTATATAAAACAAATGCAACAGGCGCCTGGCCGGTAAAGGCCAGACGCCTGTTTTTATTCATCCTTTAGGCATTCTCCCGCCCCTAAAAGCATTGGCTGTATCTGTTTTCCCGCTAAGGCTCCTTCAATCGTCGGAACAATGGAAGCAAAATGTGCCTGCATGGAATTGGACTTTGTATTAGCCCATCTTGCCCGAAAAGGAACAAAGTAATAATGCTTTGCATTGAGCAGAATCCCCAAATTTTTAGCGTTTTCCGGCCAAAGCATCATTGCTGGCCAGCGCTAAGATAACAGGTCTTTGATTTTCGTAGATGCGCTTTTTTACTGCCAGTGTAGCCGTTGTATCTGTAATGGAATTTGCCAGCTTTGCCAACGTATTGCCCGTACAGGGCGCTACAATGATAGCGTCCAGCAGCTTTTGAGGGCCAATGGGCTCTGCTTTTGGCAGCGTATTTATGATCTCTGCCCCGCAAATTTCCGTAACTTTGCGGCGCACTTCCTAATGCCTGGTTAAATCTTGTATCAATGTACTTACATGCTTTGAAAAAAATGGGACAGACCTTAGCGCCGCTCTCTTTTAAACGTTTCATTTGTGGCAATACTGCGTCTATGGTGCAAAAAAGAACCGGTGATTACCCATCCGATTGTCTTCCTTGCATAATTTCCAAGTCAACCCCTCCTATATCAGATAGGGGACCATCACCTCAGCCATGCTTTTGCCGCAGAAAATGGAAATCGTTTCCCTGGCAGCCCGTTTCCCAATACTTGTGTATGCCATCAGGTATTCTTTCCCATGGGCATCCATAAGGTGCCGAGGCCAGCTCTACATAGATGCCTGTCTTTGCCATTTTGCAAAGCGCGCCTGGATCAATGATAGTATCCGGTACAGTATTGAACACGATCTCCGCATTTTCAAAAGCATTTCCTTGCTGCTCAATCTCAAGCAACCGATTTGCTGTAAAGCAAGCTCTGCCATGCGCTTTTTATTTCTGGCCAGTACCGTTACATACGGCGTATGTATTTTCAACATTCTGCAAAGCGCGGTTGCAATGCGTCCGCTGCCGACCACCACACATTTTGTTTGGTACATGGATGCTTTGCTCAGCTCCTGGACAAGACCAATGGCCCCTTCTGCGGTATAATATGCGTTTTCAGCTGCAAGTGTTTCGTTCTGCAACAACTGAACCAAACATTGTCCCTTATCCTGGCAGTCCTTTATCCAATGCTGTGTGGCCGCGCCGCAAAACAAATGGCTGTGCCGGGCAAGCCTCTAAAGCTCCGCACGGTCGATCCCACAGATCGGCTGTTCTGCCAGCATCATTGGAAGCAGCTGATACTCGGTTTTGTGAAATATGCTGCAAAATAGCCTGGGTATTTTCCCTCCGCGTATCGGAAAAATATTCTACCGAAAAACCACGCTCCCTCAAAATATCCAGTACGATTCTATTTCTTTGGTCGCCCCAGAATCAAAAGATTTGGTTTCATCTTTCATCCCCTAACGACAATATTGTATGCGCCTTTTTCATTCTCCATTTGCCAATGAAAAAAAGGCATCCATAGTGGATGCCTTTTATATTAATACATGAACTGGTTATTGCAGCACGGCCTTCAAAGCCTTTTCATCAATCTTCCCAACTGCGCTTCCCGCCAGCCTATTCCTATCAAATATATGATCGGCAAAATCTCTGGATATCCTCCATTGTCACCTTTTCAATGCTGGCAATGGTTTCTTCAACTGTGCGTATCTTTCCTGTCATCACCATGGAACGGCCAATGGCATTCATCCTAGAGCTCGTAGACTCAAGCCCCAAAATATAGTTGCCCTTTAGCTGCTCTTTAGATCGATTAAACTCTTCTTGGCTCAAGCCGTTTTTCAAAATATCCTGCATTTCATCCAACAGCAGCTGATATACCTCCACCGCCTTAGCAGCCGTAACGCCCGCATAGATAGAGTATACGCCGTTGCGCACATAGGTCGAAGGATGGGAATATACATCATACGCCAGGCCCGTTGCTCACGAATCTGTTGAAACAGCCGAGAGGACATGCTGCCGCCAAACGCATTGTTAAAAACATTCAATGCATACATCCTCTCGTCCTCTAAGCTAAAGCCCGGCATGCTCAAGCAAAGGTGCGCCTGTTCAATCGGCTTTACCCTAGATAAAAAACGCGGCTTTGCAGCGCCAAAGGCCTCATAGCGATAGGGCTTACGGCCCCGAAGGCTTCAGATGCTTTGTCTGCTCGGCTACCAGATCACAAAACGCCTCAAAGTCAATGCCGCCCGCTGCTGCAAACACGATGTTTTCCGGCACATACTGCCGTTCCAAATATCGCAGCATGATATCCTTGGTCATGTTTGCGATACTCTCTGCGGTACCCAAGATAGGACGAGCCAGCGGATGGTCCCCAAAATACGCCTCCGAAAGCAGATCATGCACTAGATCCTCCGGCGTATCCTCAACCATGTTGATTTCCTCTAGAACAACGCCCTTTTCTTTTTGCATCTCTGTTTCATCCAGCGTAGCATGGAATACGATATCACAAAGCAGATCCAGCGTCTGCGGTAGCTTTTCATCTACGATCCTAGCATGGTAACAGGTGCATTCCTTAGAGGTAAACGCATTGAGAATGCCTCCCATGCCATCCATCTCAGCCGCAATCTGTTGAGCCGTACGCCTTTCGGTCCCTTTAAAGAGCATATGCTCGATAAAATGAAACCCCTCTTTCCTCTACCGCTACTTCATTGGCGGATCCCGTTCCGATCAAATCCCTACGCTTACAGAGGCGAAACCCTTCTATTTTCTGTCCGACAACACGGACCCCATTTTCAAGGTTCGTTCAAAATACATGATCGTCCTCCTCTTTTGTTCCTCTTATAGTACCAGTTTTCCCCAATTCTTTCAATCAATGAGCAATTGTGAAATATTTTGATTTTCCATCCGTTTTCTTGCAGGCTTTTCTGCACAGCCGATAGCATAGATCCATTTACCGTCTTGGCATCTAAATATACGAAGTCTCCTTTTTTAGCTGTCCCATCAATATATCCGCAAATTCCTCTTCTGTTTTATGCACAATCGCTCTACCGTCCTGGCTAAATAGCACAATATTGATTTCCTGTTCTTTGCAGGCATTTTTAATGGCACCATTTGCTTGCTGGCGATAGGGCATATAAAACCGGACTTGCTTCCCCATTGTGCTTTCATAGCATCCCATCTCTTTGTGCAGTTGATTACGGATCTCTTCATTGCTCAATTTTTTGTATCTATCATCCCTTGAAGAATGATCTCATGCCCCATTTCCTCCATAGCGCGAATCTCCTCCGGATCGTTTTCCAACTGCTCCGCAGTGACAGCAATGGAAAATACAATTCCGTTGTCATGGCCAAGTTTTGCTGCCTCTGCAATCTCCTTTTTACCCTCCTGTCCGCTTAGCAAAAAAGGCAATGCCTTCTGAATTTCCTTTATAGATGGGAGACTGCCCTACCTGTGCAAATACATTTTGAAGCATGGCAGCGTTGGTTGCCAGATAAATGGATGCGATCATCAGCAGCAAGACAATGTTAATAGCAAAGTATTTTTTCGCTCTTGTATTCATTTGCACTCCACCTCGGGCTATGTATATGCAAAGAAGGAGAAAACTTGTCCGTAGCGCTTTTGTTTTCAATCAAAAGGAAGCCATGTATATGGCTTCCTTTGCTACTAGGAATTTTATTTTTCCTTTTTCTCCTTTTTAGGCTCTGGCGGCAAGAGATCCTTCCTGGTCAAGTTGATGCGTCCCTTATCATCAATCTCGATGACCTTTACCAGAATGTCGTCCCCAATATTAACAACATCCTCTACCTTTTCCACCCGTTCACGTGCCAATTTGGAAATGTGAACCATACCATCCTGCCTGGCAACAATTCAACAAACGCACCAAACGGCATGATTCGCACGACTTTGCCAAGGTAAACTTCGCCAACCTCAATTTCCTTGACGATGCCTTCGATCATCTTACGCGCCTGATCCGCTGCTTCCTGGTCCGGCGTGCAAATGTAAACTTTGCCGTCGTCTTCAATATCAATCGTAACACCGGTTTCAGCGATGATCTTATTGATTGTTTTCCCCCTCGGACCTACTACTTCCCCAATCTTTTCTGGGTTGATGGTAAAGCATACGATCTTAGGCGCATATTCGGACAGATGCTCTCTAGGCTGGTCGATGGTTTCCATCATCTTACCTAGGATATGCATACGGCCTTCCTTAGCCTGCGCCAAAGCACGGGTCAAAATTTCCCGGTCAATGCCCTTGATTTTGATATCCATCTGGATTGCAGTAATGCCGTCCTTGGTACCCGCCACCTTAAAATCCATATCACCTAAGAAATCCTCTAGGCCCTGGATATCGGTTGGGATCGTGACGCTATCGTTTTCGGTGTCTTTGATAAGCCCCATGGCAACCCCCGGCAACCGGCTTTTTAATCGGCACGCCGCCGTCCATCAATGCCAACGTAGAAGCACAGACGCTCGCCATAGAAGTGCTGCCATTGCTGCTGATGACTTCGCTAACCAGCCTCAATGCGTACGGGAATGTTTCCTCATCTGGAATCATGGGTTCCAATGCACGCTCTGCCAAAGCGCCATGGCCAATTTCACGACGCCCCGGACCACGCATCATACGCGTCTCGCCCACGGAATACGGCGGCATGTTGTATTGATGCATATACCGCTTACAGTGCTCGGGAGACAGCCCATCCAAGGATTGAACTTCGCTCATAGAGCCCAGCGTCAAAATCGTCATAACTTGTGTTTGTCCACGGGTAAATACACCGGAACCATGCGGGCGTTTCAAAATGCCGACTTCACTCCAAATGGGGCGTACTTCCGTCGTTTTACGGCCATCTGGGCGCACACCCTGCTGGGTAATTTTACGGCGCACAACCTGCTTTGTAAGATCATAAATAATTGCATCGATGCGTTTGATTTTCTCGGATCTTCCTCCCCCAAACGCTTCAAATGCCTCCTGCTTGATCTGCTCCTGACGTGCTTCGCGTTCATAACGGTCAAAAAGTATCCAAGGACCATTCTACACGCTCTTTTACAGCTTCTGTGACCTTGGCATCAAAGTCCTCGTCGTGCTCTTCCAGCGCGATGACCTGTTTTTTCTTCACCGATTTCTGCTTGAATATCGGAAATAAAGGCACAGATCCTTTTGATCTCTTCGTGTGCAAACAGAATGGCCTCCAGCATTTCGTCTTCAGAAAGCTCTTTAGCGCCAGCCTCTACCATCATCACGGCATCCTTTGTACCGGCAACGGTCAGATTCAAACGAGAAGCCTCCATTTGCTCTAGCGTAGGATTCAAAATGTATTCGCCATCCACCATGCCAACTACCACGGCAGCCGTTGGGCCGGCAAAGGGAATATCGCTGATAGATAAAGCAACCGAGGAGCCAATCATTGCATACACTGCCGGCGGAATGTCTTGATCCACCGACAATACCGTGGCAATGACCTGTACATCGTTTCTATAGTTTTTGGGAAACAGCGGACGAAGCGGGCGGTCAATCAAACGGCTCGTCAGCACCGCTTTCCGTAGGACGGCCTTCACGCTTAATAAACCCTCCGGGGATCTTGCCGACTGCATACATTTTTTTCTTCAAATTCGCAGCTCAGCGGGAAAAAAGTCAATGCCTTCACGCGGCTTGGCACTTGCCGTCGCCGTTACCAACACAGCCGTATCGCCGCAGCGCACAGTATGCAAGAGCCGCCAGCTTGCTGTGCATACTTGCCGGTTTCGATGGTCAGCTTTCTGCCCGCCACCTCTGTTGTGAATATTCTTTCTTCCATCTTTCGTTTTCTACTCCTTCTTGGCATACGTGCCCGGTATAAAAAGATAGAGCGAGTAACACCCGCTCTAATAAGTGGCTTAGTGGCGCAGACCCAATTCAGCAATTAGCTTTCTGTATCTCTCAATATCCTTTTCCTTGAGATAATTGAGCAGGCGCGGCGACGGCCAACCATCTGCAATAGACCCGACGAGAATGATGATCTTTTTGTTGAGCTTTAGATGCTCGTTCAGATGATTGATTCTTTCCGTCAAAAGTGCGATTTGCACTTCCGGAGATCGGTATCCCCTTCATGGGTGGCAAACTGCTGCATAATTTCTGCTTTACGTTCTTTAGTCATGTTCTTATACTCCTTTTTATGATAATACCCCCACCGCCCGTGCCTGCCGCCGGAGAACAGCGCACAACACAGAACGCGGTTGACAGAAAAATAGTATCATATCCCTATTGCTTTGTAAACTACTTTTCCATTATTCGACCATGCTTTTCGTATTTTCTCCATCTGTGCTTTGTCTACTCCGATCTGTAAAGATAATCGTGTACCGTTCCAAATCGCTCTTTGATCAACGACAAGGTACGCTGCATATTATCAGGCGACGTCTCAAACATAAATTTGGGCGCATGTACGCCGGCATCCGCCAACTCTTTTCACGTTTTTGGATAAAGACTGTCAAATACTTTTCACTGACTGCATAATCACCTATGATGATTTCTTCCGGAACCTTTGCAATGGTCAACAGCAGCATAGCCGTTAAACCGGTTCGATCCTTTCCTGCCGTGCAGTTAAATAAAATGCAGTCGTTTGGATGGTCTGCTATGATATCCATCACGCGCTTGAAGGACGCCTGGCTATCCAAAATTAAGTCTCTATAAATATCAAACAGAGAGCTGGGCATGTTTTTGCCCATATCTTCCGGCTTTTGGGAATTGATCTCATCAGCATCGGCACATGATAATATGCAATGTCTTTATATCCGTCAAACGACTGGGATGATCCGATACTTCATAGGTAGATCGAAGATCTATCACACAGCGCACACCATAGGTATACAACGCTTCACGATCCTGCTCTGTTAGGCTGTCTGTTGCTGCGGCACGTAGAAAACGATGCTCTTTGTCCGTTTCCCATCCTCCGTTTGGTATCCGCCGAGCTCTCTCGCATTCAAAATACTTACTAAATTCAATGACTGGTTGATTGCTTGTTCCATGTCTACCTATTCATCCTCCTTAAAATCTCTTCCCAGTAGTGCATTGGCCAAATGATCTTCATGGTGCAATAGCGCATCTCGAATGCGCGTGCTGGAAACCGCTTTTTCCAAACATAGAAACGGTTGGTACCACAACAGCGGACAAAGCCGGATGCGCCGCACAATAGGCTCTTAAATGTGCTACATCGCCCTGGCCTTGGAAGCCGTAACGGAAATCCTCTCCGCAATACACACACGACACGCGGCCATCCTGAGCTAGCATATCCAAAAAGTCCTCTTTTGTCGTTGCTCGGATACGGTCAAACGTCATAACAAAGGGTATAATCAAATCCATAGACGCAAATATCGCCAGTTTTCATCAATGGATAATAAACTTCTTCCCAACGCTTCTTCCTTTTCAGGATGTGGGGTGCTGGCAAAGGTAAATACACAGCTTAGCCGCCCTGCACTGTGAGCATTTTCAAACATTGCTTCAGCAATGCCTGATGCCATGCACTCCGTCAAATTGTCCTAAAGCCATATGAACGTGTTTGCCGTTTAGTTTTGCCAATTCCGTTATTCGTTGCATGGCTCCTCCCAAATCACCTTGACTGTTTGCACCCCTGTCTGTGTACGCTTTGCAATACCCAAGAATACATCGTTTACCCACAGTTGACAGGGACGTTCAAGGCCTTCGGCACCTCCTGAATCCATGCCGGATCAATGGGTTGTCCGCAAAGAACAGCTCTTTTGGCTATGCCGGATAAATAGATTCTCTCCATTTCTATACATCCACTTTCCATTGGCTGCAAAATGGCATAGACAGCATCTGTATGGAAAGCATGTTCTATTTCCTCCAGCGTCACGCTTTCTTCTATCCGAAATCCGCCGGTTTGGGTGCGCAATAAAAAGCTTAGATGGGCTACCGTTCCTAACATTTTACCCCAATCCTGGCAGAGAGTACGAACGTAAGTTCCCTTACTGCATCGTACCCGAAATAGAAATCGGTTTGTTTCCGTTTGCTCTAAAAATTCCGTTTCATAGATCTCAACAGGCCGTTTAGGAATATCCACGCTTTTGCCCTTACGGGCAAGGTCCACCAGCTTTCGCCCATCTTTTTCAAAGCAGAATACATCGGCGGTCTTTGATAGATTGTGCCTTTCGTACTTTCCAAAACAGACTGAAACTGCTCTTTTGTAATCTCTCCACTTTGCCTACTAATAACTTTTCCCTGCGAATCCAACGTATCGGTTTCTAGCCCAAAATAAATTTCGCCAATATATTCTTTTTGCCCCTGCATAGCGTATTCAACAAGGCGCGTTGCCTTGCCAATGAAAATCGGAAGCACTCCGGCGGCATATGGATCCAGCGTTCCGCTATGGCCAATCTTTTTGATACCAGACATCCGTCGCATAAACGATACAACATTTTGGCTCGTCATGCCCGGCGGCTTTAGTACATTGATGATCCCGTTCATCGCGAGCCCAAAGTCCTTTCCAGCATCTGTTTTACTTCGTCAACAGCCTGGGGCAATGTCATTTTCAACGTAAATCCGGAAGCGGCCCTATGCCCTCCTCCACCGTATTGCGCCGCAAGATCGGCGACATTGATTTCATTGCGAGAGCGAAGACTGCCCTTGATGCCATCCTCTTTTTCTCGCAGCATCAGAGAAATCTCAACACCGTCGATCTCTCTGGCCATCAATCAATCCTTCACAATCGCTCTGATCACATCCGCAATCCAATAAATCCTGATTGGTAATCGTTACCATCGCGGCCTTTCCGCCACAAAAAGATTTCAAGCTTTCAATGGCACGGCCCAGCAGCTTGGTTTTTCCGAACGTTTTCTATGATATACATCATAACAGACGTCTGCAATGCTTGCCCCATTATCCAAAAAGCTGTGCAGCCATCTGCAAGGTACGTGGGGTTGTATTTCGAAATCCGAAATGCCCGGTATCCGTCGAAAGGGCCAGCATCAAACAAGTAGCCAAATCTCCCTTGAGCGGTACATGCAGCCTTTCTGCAATCTGATACACAATTTCGGCCGTTGCCGCGGCTTTGGGGTTCGATCCATTGCAGATCCCAAACCCTTGATTGGAAATATGGTGATCGATGACGATAATACGGCTGTCTTTCTGTACAAGCGACGGGCATTCAAGCCTAGATGGGTCTGAAATGTCGATGCAAACAATATTCGGATATGCCTTTGCCTGTTCCGGTTTGGTAATGCACGGCGCCAGCGGCATGGTTCGATACATAAAAGGAATCTGTTCACGTACTACAAACTGAACACGCTTTCTCAACGCCTTTAACACTAAAAAAAGGGCGGAGCCGCTGCCAAATCATCTCCGTCAGGATTAATATGCGGAAGAATGGTGAACCCATCTTCCGCACGGAAAAATTCAATAATCTTTTTCTGTTCGCTTTTCATCATCATTCACAACCTGATCAATCAACTGGCTCATATTCACCGCATACGCAATGGAATCATCCGCCACAAAATGAAGTTCCGGCACGCGGCGAAGTTCCAGCCTTTGCGCCAATTCGCGGCGGATAAAACCGTTAGCACAGGCAAAGGCCCCTCTATGGCGCTATCCAATTGCGCTTTGTCGCCATAAACGCTGATATATATTTTTTGCATGGGCCAAGTCGCGCGTGACCTCCGCACGCACGACGCTGACCATACCGCTGAGTCCCGGGTCCTTCACTGCTGTTGCAATGATGGCCTCTATCTCGCGGCGTACTTCTTCATTGATTCTCTGAGTCCGAAAACTTGGCATTATTGCTTCACTTCTTCCTGTGTGAACGCCTCTACCACATCGCCGATTTTAATGTCATTGAAGTTCTCAGGCTCAAGCCACACTCAAATCCGGATACGACTTCTTTTACGTCGTCCTTAAAGCGTTTCAACGAAGCCAAGTGTCCTTCATACACCACAACATTATCGCGTAGCAAACGCACCTCGCAGTTGCGCAAAGCTTGCCATCCTGTACCATGCAGCCGGCAATGGTGCCGATTGCAGATACCTTAAACGTTTCACGGACCTCTGCATGCCCCAGCACAACCTCTTCAAAGACAGGCTCCAGCATACCCTTCATGGCCTTTTCAATGTCCTCGATGGCTTGATAGATGATGCGGTACAAACGAATATCTACTCCATCTTTTTCGGCCTGTGTACGGGCCGATGCATCGGCCGTACATTAAATCAATGATGATGGCGTTGCTGGCGCTTGCCAATAGAATATCCGTGGAAGTGATGGCCCCTACGCCACCATGGATACACTTAACGCGTACTTCCTCATTGGATAGCTTTTCAAGGAGGACTGAACAGCCTCCACACTACCCTGTACGTCAGCTTTTACAATCAAATTCAGTTCCTTGATCTGTCCTTCATTGATCTGATCAAAGAGATCATCAAAAGAAACCTTGCTGGTTGCTTTTGTTTTTTCAATCTTGATACGGTTTTGCGTTCTTCTACGATTTGGCGGGTCAATGCGCTGGTTTCTACCGCATACATTGTTTCCCCTGCCTCCGGTACAACGTCAAATCCCAACACCTCTACCGGCATACTCGGCGTTGCCTTTTTGCACACGCTGGCCGCGGTCATTCAGCATTGCTTTGATACGGCCGCTGGCCATACCCGCAATCACAGTTTGCCCCACTTCCAGCGTACCATTCTGGATCAGCACAGTGGCTACCGGGCCACGACCTTTATCCAGCTTTGCCTCTACAATCGCGCCCTTAGCCAAGCGATTGGGATTTGCTTTCAGATCCTGTACCTCGGCTACAAGCAATACCATTTCCAGCAGGGTATCCAACCCCTGGTGCGTCCGCGCAGAAACAGGTACAACGATGGTATCGCCGCCCCAGTCCTCACAAACAAGGCCATATTCCGTCAATTCCTGCTTTACACGATCAGGGTTGGCATCCGGAAGATCGATCTTATTAACAGCTACAATGATCGGCACCTCCGCCGCCTTTGCATGGTTGATCGCTTCTATTGTCTGCGGCATAATGCCATCATCTGCCGCTACAACCAAGATTACAACATCTGTTACCTGAGCCCCGCGAGAACGCATGGCTGTAAACGCTTCATGGCCAGGCGTATCCAGGAACGTAATGCTTTCCCCATTCACATCTACCGTATAGGCCCCAATATGCTGTGTAATGCCGCCTGCTTCGCCAGCCGTTACGCGGGAAGAACGGATTGCATCCAACAAAAGACGTCTTACCGTGGTCTACATGGCCCATAATGGTAACCACCGGCGGACGTTTTACCAGATCCTTCTCATCGTCCACAGTATCGTTTTCCGAAATCAACTGCTCCTCGGCAGACTGTTCTATCTTTTGCTCCAGCTCTACGCCAAATTCACTGGCCACCAAAAATGCCGTATCGAAATCAATCTCATGGTTAATCGTGGCAATGATGTTGAGCATCATCAGCTTTTGATGATTTCCGTAGCAGGCTTCCCAATTCTTTCCGCCAACGTTTTTACGGAAACGGTATCTCCTGTAATCACAGCCTTATCGATTTTAATGGGCTCCGGCGGGCGCCTGTTGCTGGCGCTTACGCGGCCGGCGGCCGCGCGAATGACCTCATCAAACCGCCTTGCTTTGCATAACGCTCCTTTTCCAGCTGCTTTTTGCTCTTTTGGCGCTTATCGTTATCAAATACACGCGTATAGCTATTTTTCTTAGGATCATAGTTGCTGACGCGCCCTTTTTCCATCGGCGGTGCAATAGGAGCAGCCGAGCGTGGCCTGCTTCCTGCTCCCATGCGGTTATGATCTTGCCTGGGCCTCTCGCCCATAGGACGCTGTGGACGATTTCCCTGTTGCGGACGGCCCATCCTATTATCCTGCCGTGGTCTATTCTGCTGGCTATGCGCAGCCTGGGGGTTTTCCCGCATCCGCTGTGCATTGCGCGCTGCTGCATCGTCGCGCGCAGCACGCCGCCCTGACGACGTGCCAATCGTTCGGCCGGGCGTTCAAATTTAGGTTTAGGCGGCTCCTGTTTTTCTTCTTTGTGTTGCACAGGCTCCGCTGCCTTTGGCGCCAAAAGCATCCGGCGCATTCTCCCGTTTTTGGGGGCTGCATCCTCTTTGGGTTTTTCGTCCCTTGTTTCTATTGTTTTGGTATCCTTTTGCTGTGTGGTCTGCTCTGTTGAAACAGCCACTTTCTCTGCGGGGGCTGGCGTTATAGCCGCCGTCTTTTGCGGTTCAGCAACAGGCTCTTCCGCCTTGGCCGCTCCTTGAGACTGCTGCTCTCTCGCCTTGCGCACCAATTCTGCCTCCAGCTTTCGCAGAGAATCCGTCTGCGCACGCAAATAATCCTGCACGTCCTTCATTGCGCGCAGTTGATCGTTGGCGTTTTTTTGCAACCGCCTTGGCCACATCGTTGATTTTGATTTTCCCTGTTGTTTCGGTCATCCTTGTCCCCCGTAAAACGGTTTATACTTTCATGATCTGCTCAGCAAAGCTGCTTTGCAGAATCGCCGAACACAGGCGTCCGGCTTTCCAGCCGCAGACCCTGGATCTGTCATCTCCATATACGGTATTTTATAATGTCCGCATAAATTTTGATAGCCTTTTTGGTATTTTCTGCACAATCTTTATCCAAAAGCACGAGCTTGGCTTTTCTTCCGCGTATTGCAGACTCCACAGCTGTTGCGCCCGCTACACACTGCCGCGCCCTGGCTGCAAACCCGATCATGGTTTTGCCCTTTGCTCATCCATCTTTTGTATCTCTTCTTCCAAAGCTTGCGTAACTTCAGGCGTCAGCCTGATCGATTTATTTAGATCGGTGCTCTGTGCGCCCTCTTTAGGTTGCACAATGCGCAACAGATCCTTTTGGTTTCATCTGTTTACAGCCTATGCACATTCTCATGGGTACTTTTCGTTTTTTTCATCATGAATTATTCCTCAGTCGGTGTCTGCTCCATCTTTTCTTGTTCCAGAAGCTCATCATACATTTCCTGCGCCTGGGATTGGCTCTTGATGTCTGTTTTCCAGCCCGTCAAACGAGCTGCTAGCTTTGCATTGATGCCCTTCATGCCAATGGCTAAAAAGAGAGCTGATTATCCGGCACGATCACCTTGGCCGCATGCTCATCCTCGTTGATCTGTACCATGATTACCTTTGCAGCGCTTAAAGAGGCAGCGATAAACTCAATAGGATCAGAACTCCACGGAATGATGTCGATTTTCTCTCCGCGCAATTCATCCACAATCTGCTCTACACGGCTACCCTTGGGGCCTACGCAAGACCCTACGGCATCAACCTGATCATCAACAGAATATACCGCTACTGCTGCGTACGCCCGGCTCGCGCGAAATCGCTTTAATCTGCACCGTACCATCCATCACTTCCGGAATCTCAATTCGAACAAACGCTTTACAATCTCACGATTCTTTCTGGAAACGATAACCGGCGTATATTTTGCCGCGCACCTCTATCCACCTTTAGAATATATACCTTAAGACGGTCTCCCGGCTGGTAAGGTTTCTCCCTCTACCTGCTCGCTCATGGGCAGCAGCGCAACATTTTTCCCAATTCCACATAAACATTGCCATTTTCTACCCGTTGGATTACGCCTGTCATGATCTCATGCAGCTTTCCATTGAATTCATTGAATACAATATCTCTTTCCGCTTCCTTTAGGCGCTGTAAGAGTACCTGCTTTGCAGTTTGTGCTGCAACACGGCCAAACGAAGCCGGTGTTTTGTCCTCTTCAACAATGTCTCCGATGCCAAAATCGCCCAGCTTACGCGCTTCTTCCAAAGAAAGGTACATATTTGGATCCATCTCTTCGGTTACTTCTTCAACGACCTCACGCTGAGAGAAGACCTTAAAATCTCCCGTTTCCCGATCCACCTCTGCGCGCACGTTGCCTTCTGTGCCGTAATGGTTGCGATACGCTTTCTTCAGCGCCTCATGAATTGCTTCGTATAAAAATGTCTTCATCAATACCGCGCTCTTTTTTCAATCGCGCTAATGGCTTCACCAGGCCGTTATTCATAATTTCCCTATGCCTCCCGCTGTGCTGTTTTTGCTTTTAAAACTTTATCGTGGGGCGCACGATGGATACATCCTTCAACATAAATGCCATCTCTTTGCCGCCCACATCCAAGATGATCTTATTTTCTTCTTCATCATAGGCTTTCAAAACACCCACATACTTTTTCTTTCCCTGCAAAGCCTTATATAACCTAAGTTCCACTTCCTTGCCGTGCCATAATGAAAATCAGAAGGGCGCTTCAACGGCCGATCAATACCCGGCGAGGAAACACATAAAAAATAGGCATCAGAAATGGGATCCAATTCATCAATGATGGGATCAATCGCTTTTGACACTGTTTCACAGTCATCCAGCCCAATGCCATTCGGGCCGTCAATGTATATGAATAATACTTTACTATCGTCTTCCCGTCCAATCTCCCATCCACGATGCGGTATCCCAGCGATGCTATCAGTTCCTTCAATCCGCTTGCTCAATTCTTTCTGTTATTTTGGACAATCGACAACCTGCCTTTCAAGACAAAAGCGGGTTGAACCCACTCTTCCCTCCATAAAGTATCTTTCTGATGCATTCTAGCACACATTTTTCCGCATTGCAAGCATCCGAAAACAAGAGAATTATCAAAACAGAGAAAGCTGAGTTGTATCCTACATATCCTCAAACGCTCCTACCCTCCTTCAGCCTTTGCAATGTTGGTGTTGCTGAGCTTTGTAATGCCTATTGACATCCTCAATCGTAAATAAAGGGCCGTCCTTTCTTGCTTCTACTACGCTGTTTGCTGCTTTTCGCCTGCCAGCCACCGCCATGAGCGGCATGCGCAGCTTTCCATCCTCGATTAAGTACATCGTAGCATGAGAAATCTGAATATCCGGCGGCAAGAATTCATAGCCGCGTGCCAGCATCTCCATCGCAAGCTGTAAATGCACCCGCTGTTTTTCATCGCGTGCCGTAGCATCCTTATGCTTAAAATCCTCCAATATCTTTTGATATGGTCTATGCCCTGCAACGCGTCGAAGGCATCCATTTCTTCACCACGCACAGAGAAATATGCCGCATAAAGGCCAATGGCATATGCACTTTATAATATGCGATTCTAAGCGCCGCTACAACATAGGCTGCTGCATGCGCCTTTGGGAATATATTTGATTTTTTATAGCTGTCTATGTACCAATCGGTACATGTGCCTGCCATGGCATTTTCCCATAACAGGCGTCAGTCCTTTTCTTGCGGACCGATTCCATCGTATCGAACGCGATTTTTGCCTCAACACCGCAACAACAATGCATCAGATAAACCATGATATCGTCGTGTACAGACGCATTCCCGTAAGGTCGCTGTACCGCTGGCATTCAAATCGGCCGTTGCCCAGCCATACATCCGTACCATGGGACAGGCCGCTGATGCGCAGCAATTCGGCAACCGTGGTCGGCTTTGTATCCTTCAGCATGTTCATAGCAAACTCTGTGCCAAATTCCTGGAATCCCCAATACCCCCAAATCAAATGGAAAATCTGGGTCCTTAATATCCAATGCATCGCAGTTGAGGAATAAGGACAACGTGCGGATCATCCAGCATGGGCACATCCACTGGTCTATCCTCGTAAATTCATACAGTCTGCGAATCACCGTCGGGTTATCATGCCCCAATACATCCAGCTTTACCAATCGATCGTGCAGGGAGTTAAAGTCGAAATGCGTGGTGATGGTTTCGCTGTCCACCTTGTCGGCCGGCCTTTGCAATGGCGTATAATCCAAAATATCTCGATCCTCCGGCACAACGATCAGTCCTGGCTGGGTGCTGTCCGGTTGTCCGCTTTACGTTGGTAATGCCCTTTACCAAAATATCTACTTGGCCAGGCTGTATATTTCCACCTTTTCCTCCATATATTTGCGCACATATCCATAAGCGCTCTTGTCTGCAATACCGATTACAGTGCCGGCGCGGAAAACATTTTCTTTCCCAACATTTCAAATGCCCACCTTGGCAAAGGCTCTCGGCTGGTAGTAACATGTAACTGAACG
>VOFH01002686.1_pt1 | contig 37583 bp, 76 predicted proteins | sample 5384091 | NCBI WGS metagenome assembly VOFH01 (sample SAMN12384727, study PRJNA508395) | human gut metagenome | isolation source: healthy gut G | host: Homo sapiens
CTCCAGTATGCTTCGTTCAGTTACACATTGCTCAATAAAAACGTTGCTTCTCGCCACCTGAGAGGTGATAGAATTTGTTCGTTAGCTAAATGTGTAATGCCTACTTCATGCATATAGTCTCTGCGATTTTACATCTTCTGCGCTACTTGGAGTGCCGAAGTGTTGCTTATATGGATAACGGCCCATGAGGACGATATCTTTTACGAAAGTCATCGTCGTAGAGTCCCTAGACTGTGTTAACACTGCTACTAATTGAGCAAACTCACGACCCTTATAAGACTCTAATGCTTTTGATTCAATGTGATCTTATCTTTTGAGGGTAGTAGTCGGTAAAGATGGCTCCAGTAATGTAGACTACCATCCATTTGGCCCGATAGTGGCTGTAATTTTATTATTAGAATGTTACAGAAGCTATTCTTTAACTTGCTGCTTTCTTCTCGTAGGAGAAGGACAGCTGATTAATTTGATACATAGTATCTCCTATAGATATGATATACACTAACCATTGTGTTTGTAACGATTCATAATAATCAAATGAAGAGTGGCGCCTAGTAAGGATGTAAGAACACCGATTGGGATTTCTTCCGGACTATATGGGGCTCGCGATATACATCTGACCATATCATGACGATACTACCGATTAGAACACTAAAAAGTAATGTGTTTCTATGCTTAGGGAGCCACCTATAATTCTAGCTAGGTGTGGGATTATGAGTCATAAAACCGACTACACCCACTTTTGATACTAATGTATGTGACAATAGAGGATATAATAACGATGCTTAGCTGTAACTGTTTAACTGATAAGCCCATTTGTTAGCAACTAAAGTTACCGAGTAGTAGCACATCAAGATCTTTGATTTAACATATAGATGTATAGCATAAACAAGGTTACAATGATAGCCGTTAATGGCAAATCACCCCATTGAATGCCTGCAGAAGCTACCTAGGAGCAGAACATAGCACTACAGACTTGTGCCTCGTGCTTAGGCTCCGTAGATGATAAATCATAGTTAAAAGCCGAAAAATCCCCGTCATGCCCATACCGATGAGGATGAACTCCACAGGGCTGTTGCTTTTTACCAACACAGAGCAATACCAAGATAATAGAGGCTGCACCTAGGGCTGCAAAAACAGGCGTATTATAGGCCCTAGTAGTGGAATACCGCCCATGATGATAGCAAATACAGCGCCTTAATACTAGCACCCGATGGAAACACCTAATACATAGGGATACGCTGGAGCATTTCTAGTTACCGTTTGCATTAATAAACCTACAAAGGGATAGGCCTATCTTTATGTTGAGTACTGAGTAGATGAGCCTAGGCAAACGAATATCTGTAATAATTGTGTTTGTCATGGTCGTGGTGGCATTTGGGTCCATCATAGCCATAAGTGCAGGAATGATTTGATCAAAAAGAAATAAATGTGGATAAAATTGTAAGGCCGTTACCAATGAGGAAATACATAATATTACACATAGTATTAATGCTTTTTATAGAAGTTTGCATAAAATCTCCTTATTTTATTGTATAGGTAATATAACCTTATCTAAGTATAGAGAATTTTCTATATATATACAATATATATACGCGTATAGGTATTATTGTGATAAGTTAGATTCTATAGAAATTATAATTGGAAATAGGATCGAAGTGATACTTAATATAAAATGCTTGAGTTAGTAAAAATTCAAAAATATGATTAAATATTTAATATAGGATATCCTACTATGTGTTAATAAATTCATCACCTAAAATTGTTTGTTTATTCTTTTTTATAGCCTTATTCCTATTTTGTTATATGAAAAAATTCACAGAATGGATATAATAAAGTATGTACGTAAAGCAAATTCAGGAGGTGTTAGCTTGTTACAAGATTTACTATCTGAGGATAATGTATCTTTCATTATCCTGCAGAAACGTGGGAAGAGGTAATTCGTCACGGTGGACAACTCATGGTTGATGCTGGTTTTACTGATCCCATCTTATACGGAGGCTATGGTTGAAGTAGTACGTGAAATGGGGCCATATATTGTATTGGCACCAGGTCTTGCGATGCCACATGCTCGTCCGGAAAATGGGGCAAAACGTGTAGGTACTGCATTGGTAACCTTAGAAAAACCATTGAATTTTTGGTAGTCCTGACAATGATCCTGTGTCTGTTGCGTTATTTTTATGTGCTCCAAACAAGGATGAACATATTCAGTTGTTGACAGATATTGCTACATTATTTGAAGATGATGAGTTTTTAGATGCGGCCGCTGATTTTGAAAGTATTGAAGATGTACAAGCATTCTTGGCCGAGCATTTAGAAGATCAAGAATACGTTTAGTAGGAGGCAAGTATGATTTCTGTATTAACTGTATGCGGTAATGGCATTGGTTCTAGCTTGATGCTAAAAATGAAAATTGAATAGATTTGTGCTGAAAATGGTATTGATGCACAAGTTGAATCTATTGATTTTAATGCTGCACAAGGCCGTAAAGCAGACCTTATTGTAACTGTAAAAGAGTTAGCTGAACAATTTGAAGACAAGAATGTCGCTATTGTTCGCAGCTATATTAATAAAAAGAAAATCACTGAAAGATATTCTTGATGCATTGAAACAAGCAGGCTCAATAATGTAACAACTATATATAGGAGGTAGTGCCATGGAAATGGTATTAGAGTTCTTACGTGATGTGCTGTCTCAACCAGCACTTTTGATTGGTATTATGTCATGTATAGGTTTAATTGCCTTGAAACGCCCGTTTCATAAGGTAATGACTGGTACATTAAAACCTATTCTTGGATACTTGATGCTCGCAGCTGGTGCAGGTGTTATCGTTAACAATCTTGATCCACTAGGTAAGATGATTGAGCATGGCTTCCATATTACTGGTGTTGTACCAAACAACGAAGCTATCGTGGCTGTAGCACAAAAGGTACTTGGCGTTGAAACGATGTCTATTCTCGTAGTAGGCTTATTGATGAACTTATGTATTGCTCGTTTCACCAAGTTCAAATATGTGTTCTTAACAGGTCACCATAGCTTATTTATGGCATCTTATGTCTGCCGTACTCGGTACTGCAGAGTTTGTCTGGTATGGAACTCATCCTTGTAGGTGGTTTCTTGATGGGCGCTTGGTCTGCTATTTCTCCAGCAATTGGCAAAGCTATACATCTAAGGTTACCGAAGGCGATGAAATTGCCATCGGTCACTTTATTAACAGGTTATTATTTATCCGCTTGGGTAGCTAAATATGTCGGTAAAGCAGACGATAGTACAGAAGACATTGAAATTCCTGAAAAATGGGGCTTCTTACGTGATTCTACATTATCTACAGCATTAACTATGATTGTATTCTACTTGATTGCAGCTTTGCGGCTGGTTCTGAGTTTGTAGCTACTTTATCTGGTGATATGAGTCCTTACTTATATGCTGTTATGAGTGCAATGAACTTTGCTGTAGGTGTAACAATCGTATATTCTGGTGTACGTATGATCTTTGGTGATTTGATTCCTGCATTCCAAGGTATTGCTACAAAAATTATCCTAATGCAATCCCTGCAGTAGACTGTGCCGTATTCTTTACATATGCTCCAACAGCTGTAGTATTGACTTCATTAGGCTCCTTTATCGGTATCATCGGTATGCTCATCCTTGGTGCTGTAGGTGGCGTATTGATTATTCTGGTCTTGTACCTCATTTCTTTTGCGGTGCAACAGCGGTATCTACGGTAATGCTACAGGCGGCCGTCGTGGTGCTGCAGTAGGCGCATTCCTTAATGGTTTGGCTATTACCTTCTTGCCAGCATTGGCATTGCCAGTTCTTGGTCAATTAGGTTTCCAAAATACAACATTTGGTGATGCAGACTTTGCCGTAATGGGTCTTGTACTTGGTCATGCATTCGAATGGATTGGCATGGCTGGTATCTATGGCATCGTAGCGATTGCGAACTCTTGTACTTATTATTCCAAACTTTATTAAAACAAAGGTAAAGTTATTAACTACGTAGAAGAGGGTAATGAAAACAACTGAGCAACATAGTAATGTTGTAATACGATATATATTCCTTACTTTGGGGCTATTAGCTTTGCTCTTGGTACAGCGGGTATCGTATTACCACTATTGCCCAACAGTACCTTTTTATATGCTTACCTTGTTTTGTTTAGGCTCGAGGATCTGAACGTTTTCATAAAATGTTCTTAGAATCTAGTTTATATCAAAAGACTGTTGGTGCTTATGAACGCGATAAAGCGTTAACGTTGCGGACAAAGTTGTCCATTCTCTTATCTGTTAGTACAATATTGGCAATTGGTGCGTATTTCAGTCAAGATATGCCCATCGCACTTAGGTGTTATGGCCTTTGTATGGATTGGTCATGTTATAGCATTAGTCTTTATTGTAAAAAAAAAAAATAATTCTAAATAGTTAGCCTCGTAAACTACATTGGTTTAGTTTTACGAGGCTATTTTATTGAATAGAGCGCTAAATTTATATTTTTAAAGAAAAAATGAATTATTACAAAAAATTAATTTGACAATGAATATCAATAAGTATACTATGATAATTGTGTAAGTGATAATTTATATAGTATTTGTGTATATGGTGATAGTATGAATCCACATAATCATGCAATTTCATATGCAGGACTTACTATGTCGAGACATACAGTGTTTGACGGTATCGATTTATTATTTCTGGATGTGAAAAAAGAGTCGGTTTCAATTTTATGCTAAATCACATACCAAGACATTTGCCATAAATCATTGTGAAGAGGGCGCATCGAGTGCAAGTTTACATCTGGGGAATATTTATATATGGGGCCAGGAGATATGTCATTAGGATGGCATACTCATGCTGACTATCAACATAAAAATTATTTCCCTACAAAACTTTTTAAAGGGAATTGTATTACTCGTAGATGTAGAAAAAGCGCAACCCGTATTAGATTCGCATTGTTACTGAGTCACGCATTAATTTAACAATTAGCTGAACGATTTTGTGAGCATTCCGAGTACGGTATGATGATGGAAGAAACTGAATCGGTTCGAACAGATTTTTTCTAGCTTATATAAAGTGCCTGATCAAATCAAAGGGCACTATTTTAAATTAAAGGTTATTGAAATTTTTTTGTTATTATCTGTAATTTCTACGAGCAATAATGAAAAGAGCAACCTATCGGAAACAATAAGTTGATATTGTAAAAGCTGTTAATGAATATGTATCTACTCAGTTTATGAAAGCGTATAACAATTGAGACATTGTCTGAACAATTTGATGTACCTACGTCAACATTAAAAAGATGTTTTAAGGGCGTATATGGTACGACAATCCATCAATATTTAAAAGAATGTCGTATTAATGCGGCTAAGAGGTTACTCCATGAACGGATCAATCGATTCTAGAAATTGCTAATGCCGTAGGCTGTGAGAATGGCAGTAAGTTTACTAGTGCCTTTAAAGAGGCTACTGGTGTAACTCCAAGTGCTTATCGTAAGATATAACAATTTAATATTGTAGGTTATAACGTATATTTTTGGTCTTTTCGGAGTAGATATGCAAGATACACTTTGCTAACATTAAAATGTAAATGATATTCAATGTCATTATATGTTGGTAAAGTGTATCTTTTTTTGAGGGTGAAAGATACAAAACGTATAATTAGTTAAAAAATTTGAGGAGGGCACAATGGATAGGTGGGGGACATACAAAACGCGCCATAATTCTGTCTAGTGCAGTTGCCTTATGGCTTAGCGCACCTCTTGTAGTATGGGCTGAGAATGCAACCGTTACTACGGATGTTGTTCATGTTAAAGGAACATGGGCAGAAGAAGAAGCAAAATTGAACTCACAGCAAGTGCAAATCATTACCAAGAAAGAGATTGAAAAGAAACAGGCGAAGTCCGTCGAAGATATAATATTTACTCAAACAGGTGTATCTAGAACCGTTGATGCTATGGGCCGTGTTGGTGTATCCATCCGTGGTGCCGAAGCGCGTCACACATTAATCCTTGTAGATGGTCAACCAGTACTAGGCGATTTTGATAAGTACTCCGGTGCAGCAGATGAAGTTCAACGGTTAGGTACAGAAAATGTTGAACGCATTGAGGTTATCCAAGGGGCAGCCAGTGCTAAATATGGCTCTGATGCTATAGGTGGTGTCGTTAATATCATCACCAAAAAGGCACAAAAGAAACCAACCTTACAATTGAATGCAGAAGGTATACGTCGTAAGAGCGATGGCGATGCGTTCCCATTCAAAACTTTTCATTCGTGCCGACTCTGGTCAAATGGGGAAATTAAAGGTCGGTTTATCTGGTAGTAAACGTGATCTTTATGCCTGTTTTAGCATCCGTTAAACGTCGTGACTCCGGTATGGCTTTTTGATTATGCTAAGCATAACTTTAAACCCAAATGTACTTCGTTACTATGGTGATGCGGCCGATATTGGTCTTGTAGCAACTTATGAAGCAAACGATAAAAATAAATTTGAAATGCGTCTCAACCGGTATACAGAAGATCTTGTACGCGATGTTAAACACTCTGACTCCGACTTAGAGCCTCAACAACATTTTAAACGTACTGCGGACCGTAATACAGCAAACTTGCAATGGTCCTCTCGAGCTGGTAAAAGCGACTGGACTGTTGAAACTAACTACTCCCGCATCAAAGAAAATGACGTAGCCCTCATTAGTTATATACTGGTCGTTCTGCTTATGAAGGCTCCAATGAGTTGCGCTATATCGATAATATCGATCACCGTCAATTAGACATTCGAGCTAATGCGAATACACAGCTCAATAAAAATCATCTGCTTAGTTACGGCGTGAGCTATGCTCGCGAAGAAGGTTCTGGTAGCCGTTTAAAGAGCTCTCCTAATACAAGCACAATGTACATCGATCCATGGGACTATGATAAGAGCTTGCTTGTAGATAAACTAGACCGTCTTGTAAGACGTAAAGGCGATAACAGTATTAAGGTATATTCTCACATCCACGACTACAAATTCATCAATTCCGGTGGCGGTATGCCCCAATGGGATATGGATTATGAATACTATGGCGCCGAAACAGATGCTCAAAAACCAGGCATTACATACGATGACTATATAAATTATGGTTTATCTGAAAGTCGATTAAGTGATTGGTCTAGTACATCCCCTAATAATCAACCTGTAACGGATGAGTTTAAAGCTCGTTATAAAGCTTTGGAAGATCGTTTAAAAGCAGAAAATCCTGTATTATCTGCTACACGTGCCAATATCGTAGGTGACTACTTTAAATATGGCGAATCTAATGATCCAGAAATGCGTAAAAAAAAGCACCTAAAGCTAAATGGTAAAGCCTTCTTAGAAGAATATCGTAGCCGAGATCAACGGTTAACAACTGGTAGTGGTATGATTCGAAAGTTAAATGCTTATGTTTCTGATACTTGGCAGGTGAATAAGAATTTAACTTATCTCCAATTCTTCGTTTTGATAATAGTAGTCTATTTGGTTCTAATTTGTCTGCGTCCTTGGGGATGACCTATAACGTAAAGGGCAATACACACCGTAGATTTAAAGCCAATGTTAGGTACTGGTTATACAGAGCCTGGTATGGGCGAACTCTGGTATAACTGGGAAATGTACGTCTAACCCTGTAGGGATTGGGGTAGCGAAACTCGGTTGGTACTGGGCTGGTAATCCTAATTTAAAAACCTGAAAAATCTGTCAACTTTGACATGAGCTTAGAAGGGGAAAATAAGAATACTTATGCTCGCGTAGGCGTATTCCCACAACCGCATCAAGAACTATATGTCTGTATACTTCACAGGGGACTTCATGGACTTTGCACCATACCTCAAAGGCGATGCGAAGTACCAACGGGGCCCCAGATATGATTTACAGCTTTAAAAATATTGGTAAAGCAGAAATCACAGGTGTTCAAGCGGAAGTACAACAAAAAGTTCGGCAAATATTGGTCTGGTAAGTTAGGTTATACATACTTGCATGCCATCAACAAGAGCGATCCAAGTATGCCTCGTCAATTGCTTGATAAACCAATGCACAAAGTTGACATCGGTATTACTTATGACAATCCTAAATCCGGTTGGAATGGATCCATTTGGGGTGATTATTATATCAACATGCTTGATAGTAATACCCTTAACAATGGCGGTAACTACTGGCCAGATATCTTATCCGGTGATGCAGGCGTTTATAATAAGCAAACCTATGAAAAGAAAACATTTGGCATTTGGAACGTAATGGTTCAAAAACGATTCAATAAAAATGCCATGATGTACTTTGGTATCAACAACATCTTTAACCATCGCGATGATGACCGCGCTACACAAGAACGGGTATACCGTGTGGGCGTTAACCTTAAATTTGGTGGTGGAGACAGCAGCAAAACTACAGCAATCGGCAAATCTAAGGATGGCAAAACTGTTAATGCAGTAGGGGCCAATACACCTAATGGCGCTTAATGGCGAAGTAGTAAATGCTGAATCTGGTGTACAAAATGTAGCAGATGTAGTTCGTTTAACTGATTTTATTCGTTCTGATTTTGATACCACAAAAGAACGTGGTGTTACATTAGTTGGCGACTACAGAGCGCGCTGGATGGCACATGATGGTTCTAATAGACCGCAATCTCCATTTAGAGCGAACTCTGCTATTGGTTCTGCGAAAAGCGAATATGTACGATGCTAATCGTCATAGCTTTGAACAACGCTTGCGCCTTGGCTTCGATGCACGTCTTAATGAGTTTACAAACCTCAAAGTTATCGGCAGTGCGACTGGCATGAGTGGTGTAGATACAAGCTGGACTCAATCTGATTCTAAAGGCTTTAACCATCAACGACTCGATACAGTGGATCTCACGAGACGCGTTAAAAAATGGGACGTATCTGTGGGCCGCTTAACAGAGCCTATGGGTGCGAGTGGCTATTGGTTCGGTCAATCTTATGACGGTGTTCGTGCCGTTTGGAATGGTCATGACTCTCAGGTTCGTATCGGTGTTGGTACTTTCAAACATAGTACAGGTATCACTGATTCTGCCTATACTCACGCAGTACATGAAGTTATCTACAGACCGCCAACAGCGGCTGAGTTAATCGGTATTAATCGCGATGAGTTCCCATACGATATTGAAAGTGCTACTAAAACCGGTTCTGATGGTGAGAAAAAATCTAGTAAAGATACAGCTGCACCAGATAGCCCCTAATGGTATTTATGATTCTACTTATAAAGGTAAGACAGATAGCATCTACTTCTATCAACAACTGAAAGACTTGCAAGCTGAATATGAAGCTTATAAAGAAACCTTTGGATTTAAGATGGAGTAATCCAAATCGCGATCAAGAGCTTGAAAAGGCAAATGCTAAGCTTGTCGAAACACAACAAAAACAAGCTCAAGTGATGAGCCGCTTACAAGATATTCTTACAAAGGCATACCCTACAGATATGGCTGAGAAGAAATTCTCCTCGATATTCCATCTGGTGGTTATGCAATGTATGAAATCACTAATAAGAATACAGGGGAAAAACTCTATAAGACTGGGGACATTATGTATAATGTGAACTCTTCTTTTATACCCTGAATACTTAAAAAGAAAAGGCTAAAGGTCTTATCGTATCTGCTGATAATAAAGATGCTTTAGTAAACCCTAAAGCCTATGTTGAAAAACATGGTGACGAGATCAATCAATCTGTAGCAGAAATTGCTAAATATAATGCTACAGATAATTGGAGCAACTATAACAATAGTGAGTCTTGATGTGGTTTGGGTTTAAACAGCCAGATGGCACGTTCAAACAATCTCTATGATTACTATGGACAACCAGCTAGTGATTATGAGTTCACTGGTTACTTAGGTGTTAAAACGTATAAATACGATAGTGGTAGTTATGTATTTAGCGATTTTGATGCTAAAGATGCGATTTACAAAAAGAACTTTACAATGGCCTCCAATGACTGGGGTGAAGGTAGTTCTTACTATGGTTGGGGCATGCCAAATGCATTGTTCAACTATATGTATAATCTTGAAAAGGTTGTACATGATGCAGAGTCTGAAAACAAATTACCTCGTGAAGCGATTGGTAAAAGATCATTGGCAACTTGATTCAAACAGAAGGGGTAGTTCTTGAAAAGATACTGTACCAGCTATTGATAAAGCCGCCTTTGTTCAATACAAGAAACAAATAGGCTCGTCTTGGGTTACAAGCGTGGTATTTACGCTCCTTTGGCGGTAAAACGCATACATACCTAAATGCAAATGGCAACGGTAATGACGAACATAGCTTCTCCGATGTAGCCCATGTATTTGGTATCGGCGCTAAATATCAATTAGGTGCTAATGCATCTGTTAACCGTTGATTACGGCCAAAACCGTTCTAACTTGGGTCGTTATTTAAATGGTAACACTGTATACCAACACGAACGTGGCACAGCCGACTTTGCTCTTAAAGGTCATCAAATGGGTGGTACACCACACTTCTGGATGGCTCGTCTAGATATTGGTCGTGCCGACCTAGATATTCCTAAATCTTGGAATGCGTTCATCGATTACAAATACTTTGAACATGGCTCCTTCTTTGGTGGTAATGGTAGTGGTGCAGTACCGGATCGTTATCTCGACGGTATACGCAGCTTTACATTTGGTGCTGGCTATGTGCCTCGCAAGGATTTACCTTGAGGCATTCTACACATTCGATGCGAAGGGCACTAATAAACGAGATACGTTATATGGTAGTGAAAGCTTTAAGTTAGGCGATTATACAAGAATTCAAGGGACCTACAGGTTCTAATGTTCAGTCTGTAAACAGGCAGAAAGGTTACTAATATGGAAAACTTAAATTATGTCATTCACTTGTTTCATAGCGGCGGGTATGTAATGTATCCATTATTACTCTTGTCTTTCATGGTTATCGCTATTGCTGTAGAACGGGCTTTCTTTTATCATAAGTATTCAGGTAAGACATTTGTTGTTACACATGCAGTAAATGAACTAGCAAAATTACAAAATTGGGACGAAATTGATAAAGTAATCAAAGAAAATCCATCTATTGCGAAGCCGTATTGCAGAAGCAGGTTTACATAATGCTTCTAGCGAAGAAGCAATGAAAACGGCCTTTGCTGATCAAATGGGTGTTGATGCGGTTGGTTTCCGTAAAATATATGGATTATCCTAAGCGCTACTGTTACAATCTCCCACTATTAGGCTTACTTGGTACTGTAACAGGTATGATTGGTTCCTTTAGTATTCTCGATGCTGGTGCTGGTGCATCCGCTATTACTGGTGGCGTTGGTGAAGCCCTCATCGCTACAGCTTCTGGTTTGTGTGTAGCCATCATGGCATTTATTGTATATGTACATTCTTTTAGCCATCGTTTAGATTCCATTATTAATCAAATCGAAGGTATGTGTGTGAACATCGTTAGTGCTAAGCGAGAAGGGTGGAATTAATTATGAACCTACAAAGCTTTCGTATAAAAACAAAGCCTGAATTCATGATTATCCCAATGATTGATATTATTTTCTTCTTGTTGGTATTCTTCATGATGAACAGCTTGCAAACAGTTGCTCAAAAAGCGTTATCCGTGCAATTACCACAAGCTACAAGTGCCTCTGCACCGGCTCAATTACCAGTAGTATTTACATTGGATGCAGAAGGACATATTACAATTGATAATAAGCCAATGAGCATTGATGATGCTGAAGCCATGATTAAACAGCGCATTCAAGAAAATCCAAACGCTAGCGTTATTTTACAAGCTGACAAACGCGCTGCTCATGGTCAAGTTGTAGCGATTATGGATATGTTAAAACAATCTGGTGTTAAACGCTTGGCTATTGCAGCTGAACAGAAAAGGATAACTATGGGACTAGGCATATCATGGAAAAAAGCAGCCATTATATCCGCCATAGTTCATCTCATTGCTCTCTTTGTTGCCGTAATCTTTTTCGTAGTGGTTCCAGCAATTCAAGATATGGAAACTTATGAAATCGACCTCACACAAAGTGTACTGATGATGGCGGCAGCGGTCATGCTGGTGGAGGTGGCGGAAACAGGTCAGACCTATTCCCAAAACCGTTGTCAGCAGATGAAGTGGCGGCAAGAACAAAGGCTGTTGTAGCGAATATAGATCCATCTACTGTAACAGATATTCCTGATGCAGTAGATGTACCCCAAAAAGGCGGCGAACATAAAGGTAATGCCTCTGGTGATAATTCCGCAGGTGGTTCCGGCCCTGGTACTGGTGGCGGCTCTGGCGGTGGTAACGGTGGGGTGTTGGCACTGGTAATGGCGATGGTCAAGGTCAGGGGAATGGTAACGGTGACGGCCCTGGTAAAGGTGATGGTCATGGTACGGTGAAAGCTGCCTTTGATACGGAGGGATTCCGTGTAAGAGTGCAAAATAATGCACAAATGCCTTCAATGGCTTTAAAAAGAAAGTTACAAAGGTGATGTAACTGTACAAGTTACATTAGATACAAATGGCAACCTTATTGGTCAAAGTATCGTATCGTCTACAAATGAAATCTTTAATGATGCGGCTATGTCTGCAGTAGTAGCGGCAACACCATATCAAAATCCAACTGGAGCAGATATTGATGTCAAGGTACCAGTTGAGTTTAGAGGTCACGAATCCTCTGATGATGAGGAGGAATAAAAGTATCTATGTAATAGATCTATTTTAGTAATATACTCATCCAAGAATTAAAAGGAGATAAATATGAAATCTATTATTTTATATTCTTCCCTTACGGGAAATACTAAAAGTGTAGCGGAAGCAATGGCTTCTGTAATGCATGAAGGTACACCTTGCGTTCCTGTAAAAGATGCACCTGAAAATTTAGCTGATTATGATACAGTATTCGTAGGTTTCTGGGTGGATCGAGGCACAGCGAATAAAGAAGCGGCAAAATTGATTGAAACCCTAACAAATCCTAACATCGTATTCTTTGCTACATTAGGTATGTATGCAGATTCTGATCATGCTCGTGAAAGTATTGAAAAAAGCATCTGAATTACTACAAAATAAAGAGTCCCTTGTAGATGGATTCGTATGCCAAGGTAAAATTGATCCAAAAGTCATCGAAATGATGTATAAAATGTTCCCACCTGGATACGCTCATGGTCAAAGCCCTGAACGCGATGCCTTACATAAAGCGGCTGAAACACATCCAGACGAACAAGACTTTGCAAATGCAAAAAAAGAATTTACAAAATCTGTACTTGCAAAGTTGCAAGCCCTAAACTGAAAGGGGATTGGAGTATGAGTTTAGCAAGTTTCTTTGAATCCATTCCGGAGAAACAACGCAATCTACAATTAGGTTTAGAATGCGATAATCCGATGAGTGGTGCATTCCCGCATAAACGGGTTGTTCATGCAGGGCTAAATGGTACCTTAGTTTCTCCAAAGGAAACACAAGCCGTTTGGGATACCTTAATGAATGGCACACCGAAAAAGGGTGAAATGCAATGCGCCTATATTCACATTCCGTTTTGTAAGACAAAATGCACATATTGTGGCTTTTTCCAAAATGGTACGAGTCAAAGTGTAGAGGACCAATATATTGATGGTCTTGTTAGCGAGTTAAAACTAGCTAGTGAGCGTCCAAGATTAAAAGATGGATTAATCCACGCCGTATTTATCGGCGGTGGTACACCAACATCGTTATCTCCAGCAAACTCTGAAACGATTGCTAAAAGCAATTAAAGAATATTTGCCACTAGCTAACGATTATGAGCTTACCTTAGAAGGTCGTATTCACGATTTGATTCCTGAAAATCTCGATGTTTGGATGGCAAACGGCGTAAACCGCATGTCTATTGGTGTACAATCTTTCAACACAGAAGTTCGTCAAATGGTAGGCCGTCTAGATACGAAAGAAACCGTATTAGAACGGCTGGCTGCGTTGAAAGCCTATGGTCAATGTTCTGTTGTTATCGACTTAATCTATGGTTTGCCTGGTCAAACTATGGAGGTTTGGGAACAAGATTCAGCTGATTTAGTAATCTCTGGCGTAGATGGTGCTGACCTATATCAATTGAACGTATTTGATGGCAGTGTTTATCTTAATAAAGATATTGCAAACGGTAAGGTGCCAGCTGCTGCGACGACAGCTATGCAAGGGGATATGTTCAAATTCGGTCGTAAGTACCTTAATGAGCGTTCTTATCGCCGATTAAGCGCTGCTCACTGGAGTGCTAATAATCGTGAACGTAGCTTGTATAATATCTTGGCTAAAGCGGGCGTGCCTATGTTCCCATTTGGTAGCGGTGCCGGTGGTAATGTGGATGGGTACGGCATGATGTTACATCGTGCATTAAAGCCATACGAAGATATGGTTATTCGCGGTGAAAAACCATTCATGGCTCTTATGAAACAAAGTGAGTTACAACCCGTCGTAAATCAAGTGGTAAGCCAACTTGAACAAGGGTTCCTCAATATTATGAGTTTGGCAACACTAGAGCCAAGACTAGAAGAATTAAACTGGCTCTATAAATTATGGGAAGAACGTGGTCTTGTAGCTTACAATGGGTTACTTTATAAATTGACTGCAGCTGGTGAATTCTGGACGGTAAATCTTACACAAAAGTACCTTGGAGGCTGTGGAGTATATCATGACTGGTAAAAACTCCTTCGCTATGGAAGCGGTGGCCGCCCAAGATACGAAAAACAACGTCTAAAGATAATCCTAACCAAGAGGTACGTGGTATTGGTCAAGGTAAAGCTAATATTTCCGTACCAACAGATGAAGATTCCGAAGCACAACGCAAGGAAGCCCTTATAGCTAAGGCAAAAGCAGAAATTGCGAAAAGCGGTGCATCTGGTGAGTCAGCAGAGCGAATGGTACAGGCTATGTACAATTTGAGTGCTGATGAAATTGAATATATGATGGAACGTATGATGTCTTAACCTGTTATATTACACCTTATATCTAACAACCTTTCTCACACACAACATATACTAAATAAGACAAACTACGTGACATACAGTACACTTTGTGTATTAAAGTAGCCCCAGACCATGGTCTGGGGTTTACTTTTTTATAAGGTGAAAGGTATTCTGTAACTATAAGAAGTAATAACACTATAAGAAAGAATAAAACTGTAAAATGTATAGAACTTAAAAGTATATAGTGCTTGATACCATATAGAATAGATACACTATATTCAAAGAACAACCAGAGTATAATTGTTGTATGAATAGTTATGTTTTCGGAGTTAGGAGATTAGTATGAGTACATTTCCTCAAAAACATATAGATATTGTTGGCATAGGTGCCAGTACATTGATCGATTTATCGTTGTCGATCATTATCCTACAGGCCGTGAGGTACAACAAGTCGTATCGTCTACTACAGATGGTGGTGGGCCAGTGGCTACAGCACTAGCGGTGGCAGGAAAATATGGTGCCCGTACCGCCATGATTGATAGCATTGGTGATGACATGGTAGGTCGTCATATATTAGATGACTTTGAAAAATACAATGTTAATACAGAGGCAATTCAAGTTGAACGCGGTGCTAAGAGCGGTGTGGCAACAATCCTCGTAAAACAGAGTACTGGTGAGCGTGCTGTATTTTTTGAACGGTCTACTGCAACTGAGCCTGAGTTTTTAGATACCCATAAGCAGCTGATAGGAGCCTGCCTATATTCTGCATATCAATGGTCGACATCGCCAACTCATGCGCTCTGCTATGGCTGTTGCAAAAAAGAGGTAGGAACTATCATTTCTTTAGATGGTGGTGCTCAGCGTTACGATGAAGACATGAAGCCTATTACAGAAGCCAGTCATATCGTTATCGTAGCTCGTGATTATGCTGAAAATATACGGGCACAACTAATCTAGAAGATGCTTGTCGTATCATTCATGAACGAGGTGCATGTATTGCTGGCGTTACAGATGGTGCAAATGGTAGTTATTTTGTTTGGCCTGATGGAACATCTTATCGATGTGAGCCATTTACTCAAGCTACCGTAGTAGATACAACGGGGGCTGGGGATAGCTTCCATGGGGCTTTTTAGCTAATTTAGTACATACAATTAATCATATGAAGGGGCAAGACACAACTTCGACGACTAAGCATGACCGTGCATCTATACATGCTGTAGAGTTGCTAAAAGCTTGTGCGCATTCCGATTTAGAGAAGGCCGCTATTTTTGCATCTGCAGTAGCTTCTTTAAATACACAAGGCATAGGCGGGCGCAGTCCACTACCAACGTTAAAGTCAGTGCAGGAACTAATAGGATAGGACTACAGTTATGTGGAAAAATACTTCAAAAAATCAAGTTCAGCAATATATGCAACAAAATCCTTATCGCCTATTAGCCCTTAGCTTTTTTTGGCTACCATGACTATAGGGACGATATTACTCATGTTGCCCATATCAAATGCTCAAGGCCATAGTACAACGCTTGTAGATGCAGCTTTTACCGCAGTATCTTGTGTTTCTGTAACTGGATTGTCAACAGTAGATACCTACCATCATTGGTCCTTGTTTGGCAAAATCGTCATGGTAATCCTTATCCAACTAGGTGGTTTGGGGATTGTTTCTTTTACCACTATTATTGCTCTAGTATTAAGGCGACGGGTAGGTCTGAAAAATCGCGTGCTTTTGTCAGAGGATGTAGGGCAAGATGGCATGAAAGGGCTTCTACACATTACGAAGAAGCTAACCATTTATACCTTTTGTGTCGAAATAATTGGGGGCATTATCTATACCATTCAGCTATATCCCTATATTGGTGATGCTGCTTTATATACGGGGATTATGCAATCTATTTCTAGCTTTTTGTAATGCAGGATTTATATTCTTTGATAACGATCTACCTTATGCTATGGTGGGCGATGTATTATTTAATATGAATACAATGGCCCTTATTGTAATAGGTGGTTTTGGTTATCTCGCAACTTTTGATATTTGGTCGCATCGCAAGCTACGACGATTTGTAGATTTAAAACTACATACAAAAATAATGTTAGTTGGGCACAACGGCGCTCATCCTTTAGGAACTATTATTTTTTGGGGGTTGAGTGGGCGAATCCCAAAACGTTTGGCCCTTTACCTATATGGAACAAGGTCATGGCATCTCTGTTTCAATCGATTACACCTCGTACAGCGGGGATTGCAACTGTAGATTATAATGATTTACATCCCATTACACTGTTTATTACCATCATTTTTATGTTTATTGGGGCAGGTCCTAACTCTACAGGGGGCGGTGTTAAGATTAGTACTATTGCCGTCGCTTTTCTAGCAGCGCGTACATTATTTAATAACCGTCCTGATACAGAGGTTTTTGAACGTCGTATTTCGTTGATTACTGTACTTAAGGCAAATGGGATAATCTTTTTATCTATCCTTTTTGTTTTATTTGCTACTTGTTATTTGGCTTGGGATGAGCCATATGACTTTATTCGACTGTTTTTTGAGGTAACTCTGCCTTTGGGACCGTAGGTCTTACAACGGGTATTACACCTGATTTATCTGAAAGTAGTAAATGGGTGTTGATGCTTGTTATGTTTACAGGTCGTAGGGGTTATGACTGTTATTGGTACTTGGGCGCCAAGAACGGCACCGACTAAAACCAATTAGCTATGCAGAAGAGCGTGTATTGTTATAAAATAGATCAGATTGAATATAAAGGAGGCATATATGAAACGTAAAACGATAGCAGTAATAGGTCTTGGTCAATTTGGTGGCACTGTTGCCAAGATGTTAGCTTCCATGGAACATGAGGTATTAGGTGTAGATATTAATCCTGAAATCGTACAAAAGGTTGCGCCTTATGTGACGCATGCTATTGTAGCAGATACAACTGATGAAGAGGCAATTAAAGCATTGGCTTTGAGCCAATTTGATATTGTTATCGTTGCCATTGGCGACAATATTCAGGCTAATTTATGACATCTATGTTGTTGAAAGAAAATGAACATGCCTTATGTTGTTTCTAAAGTGGAGAATGCTCTGCAAGGTAAGATGCTTAAAAGATGGGTGTAAATATGGTTATCTATCCAGAATATGATATGGCACAACGATTGGCACAATCATTAACATAGAGATCATGTAATGGATTATTTACAACTATCTAAAAAATATTAGTCTCATAGAAATTAAAGTGCCAACATTCTTGGTGGGGGCTAACTTAAAGGACTCTAATTTGTGTGAGAAATATAATCTTAATGCAGTAGGTATAAGACGCGGTGAGGATTTAGAAGTTCCGCCAAATCCAACTACTATTCTCGGTGAAGATGATAAATTATTAGTAATTGGGAATAATTTGATTTAGATGCATTAACGATGTAGTAAGTATACGAAAGAGATATAATTATATCGAAAAATGTGATACAATAAAAATAGAATTCCAGTATAGCCATACGTATTCGTATGGCCTTTTAGATAGAAATGAAGGTTAGTATGACAGAAGAACAATACATAACGGCGCTGACCAATAACCCCCATGGAATTCGGAATATTCCAAACCCTACAGAAGCAATGCAACTTACCTGCGTAGCTCAAAAATGGCATGTTGTTGCAATACATTAAAGAACCTACCGAAAAAGGTTATTGAAACGGCGCTTTCACAATCACCACGAGCCATACAATTCGTGGCACATCCTACAGAGGATTTATTACAGTCATTAGTGGAAAAGGACTGGGCTGTTTTAGAATATATCGACAACCCATCTGATGCAGTTGTTCAATGTGCACTCGATCAATCTGGGTGGGCTATTCGCTATATTGCAAATCCATCTGAAGCACTGCAGTTAGAAGCTGTAAAGTCTAACTATGATGCTTTGCAATATATTAAGGAGCCTAGTGAAGCCGTACAATTGCAAGCGGTTAAAGAGAATTACTTGGCATTACGTTATATTGATGAGCCTAGCGTAGCCGTATTAGAAGCAGCAGTTAAACAAGATTCTCAAGCGATGCGACAAATTACAAAGCTTACAAAGGACTTGGCATTGCACCTATTTGGTGTAAGCGCTGCCACACTAGGATATATACCAAATAATTTAGGTGTCACTGTGGACGAAATTAAATCGATCATCATTAGAGCCATCTCTAGTGATACAGCTGATGAAGACTATATTCGTGAATTGATTAACAACCAAGCTATCGGTGGTCGCCAATCTAAATGGCATATCGACTTATTGTCACTTATAGATGCTTATGGAACTAGGGCTGTTAAGAAAATTGCAGTCAGTGAATATTTGAAGTATTAGAAATGGAGACACAATGAACTTTATAGATACAATGGCAAGTGTAGAATTAGTGCTTGCTGCTAATCAAGTGCCTTTGCTCGTTGGTGAAACGGGCATTGGTAAAACATCCCTTGCGGCACGCGTAGCTACTGTGCATGACTGGGAATTGGTAACCATTGATGGAAATCTTTTAAAAGAAGGTGAAATTGGTGGTTTGCCAACTGTAGAATCTGTAACACATACAGATGGTCGTGGTAACACACATTCTGTAAAGACTACAGTGTATGCTGTACATCATACGTTGGAACATGTGGCTCAAGCTGTGGATAAAGGTCGTCAAGTATTACTATTTATCGATGAAATTAACCGTGCTGAACATGCAGTACAACAGGAGTTAATGAATCTTATCTTGAATCGTGAAATCAATGGCTTCTCTTTAAGTGATCAAGTGCGTATCATCGCCGCTATGAACCCTGAGGATTCTTTTTGACTACCAAACTATCGACATGGACCCAGCGCAACAAAATCGTTTTGTATGGCTTTATATGAATGCTGATTATATGCAATGGATTGATTGGGCGATAGGTGCTGGTATTGAGGAAAAAAAGTTATCGAATTCATTTCTTCCTATCCAGAGTATTTAAATCAACGACATGAAGATGATATTGATGCTACACCACGCTCCTTTGAACGCGTATCTGGCCTGTATACGATTTATAAAAACCAAGAAGGTTCAGCTTATAGTCGCGATGTATTTATGAATGTTATCCGCGGTAACGTAGGTAAACTCATTGCCGAGGCGTTTGTAAACTTTATCGAGTCAGACCAAGAACCACTTATTACCTTTGATGATGTATTGGCGGCGGTTCAAAAGCCAGGTGCCATTATGTCTATGGCTGAACAGGTTAAAAGTGAAAGTCCAACACGCTTATACGTAGCGGCTAAAAATATGTTGCATCGTTTAAACCGCAATAGCAATGCCGAAGAAGTTCATCACTTCATTGAATTCCTTACATTGTATCCAGGTGATCTACGTGTAGCAGTTATGAAAGACTTGCGTAACACATACGAACGTGTTTTCGCTTATGCCATTGAAGATGATTCATTTCTAGATACCTTCTTTGAAGCACAAAAATAAGTTTATTTCCATACATAACTAAATAGCTGTTTATGGATAAAATGAAATTTATCGAAAATGGGGATACAATTATATAACAGATATACATAAAATCTGATGTTAAACGAAAAGGAGGTGGAATGATGCAACGAAATTTAGATAAAGATGATATTCGCGACGCCTCTGATTTACTCACTCATATAGACGGGTGGGAGAAAACAGGTTCCTATGATGAGAAGGCCATCGAGGCTCTCGATCGTTGGCATGCAAAACGGGAACGTATTCATCGTGAAGCAGAGGCCTTGTACACGCAAATCTATGCTGCTTACGAAGCCTATGTAGATAGTTATGAAGACAACATCATAGCATGGAACCAGAACGCATAGCGGCGGACTTGATGAACCATAATATGTCTGATAGTCATATATAGGGACCATAGGACGTGCCTTAGATGAGATACAAATTGAAGGCACCGATTTTGCGATAATGCAACAAGCCGTAATGACACCTGCCTTTGAGCAACGATTATGGAATATTTTGCATGATGTAAATAGTTTACTCCTTGAAGAGGACCAATTCTTTGGTTATTTCTATTTACAAATGGCTCATCGTATTCGTTTTGATATGACCAGTGCCTTCGGTATTAACTTAAAACAAGGTGGCTATGTATTATATGTAAATCCTTTTTATCTTACTACGCCAGCCACCAGATGTTATGAAGGATGGCATTAAGCGTGAAATTCTTCATATTATTTCTGCACATTTGATGCGCGTAAAAACATTGAGTCAAAGCTTTAATAAAACGGCCGTACATATGGCGATGGATATGGTTGTAAATGACTACTTAGAACATGTTGATCGTGATGCGGTTACTGTAGCCAATGTAAATGAACGTTTTGGATTGATGCTCAAACGATTCCGTACCATTGAGTATTACGCCAAGGCCATCGATAAGGCGATGAAGGAAAAGCCTGAACTCTTTGTACCTGTAGATAATTCTGATACAGCTGTAGCTATGGAGTTTGACCCTCAAACTAGCCATGATATTTGGGATGAATCTGATTCCATTGATACGGATACGATGGACCAAATTACGGAGCGCTATATCAACGAAGCCTCAAAGGGTGATATGGAAGGGTATGTGAAGAGTCTCATCGATACCTTCAAAAGACGCGTCGTGCTCTTCCGTGGTATTTCTACCTTAAAAGCTCATGGGCAAGGTAGCAAGTGGGTAGCAAAAAAACGACGATGCGTCGCAATCGTCGTCAACCTGAGCGCTTGGGTTGTCTGGTACCTTGCGTCAACATAAAGCTAATGTATGGGTTGCTCTTGATATGAGTGGTAGTATTACTGATGCAGAGTTTACGAACGCATTAGAACAAGTACTGCAAATTGTACATGCCTATAACCATCGAATCACCGTTGTAGAATGTGATAATGAGGTGCGCCGTACTTATACGATGGAATCAGTAAAGATGTAAAGCCTCGCCTTGATGTGCGCGGTGCAACAGCTTTCTCGCCAGTATTTTCTTTAGCCAATCAAAACCATGTGGATTTATTAGTTTACTTCACGGATGGCAAAGGCGAGGAACGATTACGAGAGGCTCCGAAAGGGTATAAGGTTTTATGGGTTCTTACAGGGGAAAATCCTCAACTATCTCTTCATAATCCGTATGGCGTGGTTCGTGAACTAGGTTATGTGGGTGTAGATGAAACACAAGATATAGATGAATTTGTACGTATGTCTAGTCGTAGTGGCTTTTTCTATGGCTAACCAAGAGGTTTAGGCTACTTTATAAAGGTTGAGCACTGATATATTTTGGTTTAACTTAGAGAAGCGTTTATAAAGCATATAAAATGACGCAATTCCTTAGAATTGCGTCATTTCTACGTAGATGTTATTTTTTTTTTAGTTATTTGAACTCGATAGAGGAACCTGGATCGATAATGAGGGCTGTTTGATTATATTTGCCTTCAACTAAGCTTGTAAATACACCTGGTTCACGGTCGATAACAGGCCATGTTTTGTAGTGAATTGGAATGGAGATACGCGCTTTTTACATAAGAAGCAGCAAGAGCCGCATCTTCAACGCCCATCGTGAAGTTATCGCCGATAGGAAGTAAAGCGTAGTCAATATCGCCAAAGCGATTCAACAATTTCATATCGCTAAAGAGTGCTGTATCACCTGCGAAGTATACAATATCTCCATAGAAATCTACGATACAACCCTGCTGCATGACCACCAGGGATACCAGCACCGTGGAAGGCTGGTACTATGCGAACAGAACCGAATTCAAAGTCAAATTTACCGCCTAAATGCATAGCGTGTGTACGACAACCAGCAGCTGCTGCTTTACCCGCTACCTCAGCCGTAGAGATAACGAGCGCATCATTTGCTTTAGCAATGAAATCTGTATCGCCATAGTGGTCATCGTGACCATGGCTGACAAAGATATATTGGCATTTGATATCTTCTTTTTTTGCGATATCCCATGTATTACCTGTTAAGAATGGGTCGAAAATCATGGACACATCACCGCGTGTTAGCATAAAGCAAGCATGACCGAAATAAGTTAGTTTTGTTTTTCATAGGAACACTTCCTTCCTTATACATATAAATCTTAATTCTATTGTATAATATAACTAATGAAAATAAAACTATTGATGATAATTTATGCATAATTAGTAAGGATATAGTATGGATTTAACACATTTTGATCAAGATGGTAATGCTTGGATGGTGGATGTATCCGATAAGGATGTCACATCTCGCACAGCTATCGCAGAAGGATTCATAGCAATCAATGATGCAATTTATGAGCGCATTGCTGCGGGTACTATAAAAAAAGGCGATGTCCTTAGTGTTGCGCAACTAGCTGCTATCATGGGGCTAAGCAAACGAGCAATCTCATTCCTCTTTGTCATCCATTAGCACTCACAAAGGTTGAGGTTCACTGCTCTTTAGTAGATGGTGAAAGCCCTGCTTGCACTGATGAAAATCATAACAAGGCCGTCAAGGTACGTGCCATCGTTAAGACTACTGGAAAAACGGGCGTTGAAATGGAGGCCCTTACAGCTGTACAAGTGGGCTTGCTCACCGTATACGATATGTGTAAGGCCATTGATAAAGGCATGATTATGGGCCCTACATACCTCGTAGAAAAAGAAGGCGGGAAAAGTGGACATTTTGTGCGTTCCTTTGTAGAATAATATAGATATAAAGAATAGGGGAACGAAAATGGAAATAGTACTTTATGAGCCAGAAATCCCTGGCAATACAGGAAATATAGCACGTTTATGCGCAGCTAATCACATGACCCTACATCTTATCAAACCACTTGGCTTTTCTATCGACGATAAGCACGTGAAACGAAATTTGGTCTCGATTATTGGCATTTGGTAGATGGGCGAAGGCATTATGAAAATATTCAAGAGTTGTATGCGAAATATCCTAATCGCAGATATTTCTACGCCACTACAAAAGCAAAGCATACCCACTCCGAGGTAAAGTATGAAATCGGGGATATGCTCGTATTTGGCCCTGAATCAAGAGGCTTGCCTGAAAGCTTATTAGAAGGTGTTGAAGAAAACATGTATTCGCATACCAATGGTAGATGAGGCGCGTTCTTTAAACTTATCTAACGCAGTCGCCATTATTGCCTATGAAGCTATGCGCCAACTTGATTATCCAGATCTTAAAGCCGAAGGCAACTGGATTCAACCTAAATAAATATACTTTCACTATTGAGATATATACAATAAATATGTATTAGAAATTCTACCCAATCTACATGAGAGGTAGTATTTTTAATGTTGTTAGAGGAGGATATTATGAACTACGATAAAGCTCATGATTTGAAAAAATTTCACGCTATGCGTGAATCCGAAGAGTACAAAAGAATTAATGGCAGCTCAAGAAGCTTTGAAAGCTGACGCAGTAGCGGCGGCGTTGGTACGCACATTTATGGCACAACAAATGCAATGGGAATACGCAAAGTTGTCTGGTGCACCAGAAGCTGATGAATTGCAAAAGAAACAAGAGGAATTGATGCCTCAAATTCAAGAAAATGCTGCAGCGGCTGCTTATTTACAAGCACAAATGCGTTGGAGCCAAATCTCTAATGATATTTATAAAATCATTAGCGAACCAATCACTGAGGGGATGAAAGTGTTGTGATCATGGCGAACAACAACAACCAAAGCATTAAGGACTTAAAAGAAGCCTTATTAGAGAAATTACCTAGTACACGTGTACGAGAACAGGAACTGCTTTGTCATCATACGACATTTAAAATTGGTGGTCCTGTTGATTTATTTATTGAACCTACGACGATGGATGAACTTGAGTTTTTACGCTACGCAAGATTCACGAATTACAAGTGCCTGTAACTATTATTGGTTGCGGCTCCAATATTTTGGTGAAAGATGGTGGTATTCGCGGTGCTGTCGTATCGGTTCGACATATGACACAAATCATGGATTGCAATGATAATGTATTATGCATTGGTTCTGGTTATATGTTAAAAGATGCTTCTGAATTTGCTTGGGAAAAACGAACTATCTGGCCTTGAATTTGCCATTGGTATTCCAGGAACACTTGGTGGTGCCGTATTTATGAATGCAGGTGCTTATGACGGGGGAAATGAGCCATGTGGTCACTTCAGTACTAGCTGTAGACTTCGAGGGCAATATTAAGGAGTACGATGCATCTCACTTAGATTTTGGATATCGTCATAGCGTATTCCACGATAATCATGAGGTTATTGGAGAGGTTATTATGACGTTACAACCTGGTGATAAGGATGCTATTAAGGCTCGCATGGATGAGCCTTCACAGAAAAGCGCGAATCTAAACAACCTTTAGAGTATGCTAGCGCGGGTTCAACCTTTAAGCGCCCACCAGGGTATTTTCAGGTACTTTGATTGAACAAACAGGTCTTAAAGGATTATCTGTTGGTGATGCACAAGTATCTCATAAGCATGCTGGCTTTGTTATCAACACTGGCAATGCTAAAGCTAAAGATGTACTTGATCTTATTAAAGAAGTACAAAACGCGTATACGATCAACATGGTGTACATCTGGAGCCAGAAGTACGTATGATTGGTGAAGATTAATACAAACTAAATATTAATACAAGATTTCTTATGTATCATTACTTTTTTGGGGAATGGACTCATAAGAAATCTTTTTATAGTATTTTGACTTTTTTTCTATACACTACGTTATAATTATGTTGCCAATTTTGGGAATATACCTATATAGCGACTTTCACAAGCGTTATATGATATAGAATATACTGAAAGAATTAAAGGGATGATCTTATGATTCGCGAAAATCTTCGTAATGTAGCGATTATCGCCCACGTTGACCATGGTAAAAACTACTTTGGTGGACGCGTTATTAAAAACAAAGCCATGTGTTCCGTGAAAATGAAAAGTAGCAGAACGCGTAATGGACTCCAACGACTTGGAACGTGAAACGGTATTACTATTTTGTCTAAAAACACTGCTGTTATGCATGATGGCATTAAAATCAACATCGTTGATACCCAGGCCATGCTGACTTCGGCGGCGAAGTAGAACGTGTACTTAACATGGTTGACGGCGTATTGCTTCGTAGATGCTTACGAAGGTCCAATGCCTCAAACTAAATACGTTTTGCGTAAAGCTTTAGAACAAAAATTGAAACCAATCGTTGTTATCAACAAAATTGACCGTCCTGACCAACGCGTTAAAGAGGTTGAAGATGAAGTTCTTGAATTGTTCATGGAACTTGAAGCTGATGATGACCAACTAGATTTCCCTGTAGTATACGCATCTGCTCGTGCTGGTGTGGCTAAAACTAACTGGGATGACGAAGCTGTAAATATGGAACCATTGTTTGAAACATCGATCGAAGAAATTCCTGCACCACAAGGTGATTTGGAAGGTCCTCTTCAATTCATGGTTACTACACTTGATTACGATAACTTCATCGGTAAAATCGCAGTAGGCCGTATCGTTCGCGGTAAAATGAAACCTAACCAACAAGTAGCTATCATGACTGGTGAAAGCACTCGTAAAGCGAAAATCGGTCGTGTATATACATACAATGGTTTGAACCGTGTTGAAACTGACGAAGCTGAAATGGGTGATATCATTGCGTTCGCTGGTATCGACGATATCAATATCGGCGAAACTGTAGCAGATGCTGAAAATCCTGAAGCATTACCATCCATCTCCATCGACGAACCAACATTGTCCATGGTATTCTCCGTAAACAACTCTCCATTCGCAGGTCGCGAAGGTGAATTCGTTACATCCCGTCACTTACGTGATCGTTTGTTCCGGGCGAAGTAGAAACTAACGTTTCTATGAAGGTAGAAGAAACTGATTCTGCAGATGCTTTCAAAGTATCTGGCCGTGGCGAATTGCATTTGGCTGTATTGATTCGAAACTATGCGTCGTGAAGGCTATGAATTACAAGTAGGTAAACCTCGCGTAATTTTCAAAACTATTAACGACAAATTGTGCGAACCATTAGAAGCATTGACTATCGACGTACCTCAAGAATTCATGGGTACTGTAATGGAAAATCTTGGTCAACGTAAAGCTGAATTGACTAACATGGTTGAGTTAGCTGGTTACCTTCGCATGGAATTCGTAATTCCCTGCACGTGGTTCGATCGGTTTCCGTGCACAATTCTTAACAGCTACAAAAGGTAATGGTATCATGAACCATGTATTCCATGGTTATGCACCATACAAAGGCGAAATTCCTTCCCGTACACGCGGTGCCTTGGTAGCATTTGAAAATGGCGAAACTACTCCATATGGTTTGAACTCTGTTCAAGACCGTGGTACATTGTTCGTTGGTCCTAACCAAGACGTGTACGCAGGCCAGTTATCGGTGAAAACACTCGTGAACTTGATATGGATGTTAACCCATGTAAGAAAAAACACGTTACTAACATGCGTTCCAGCTCCTCTGATGAAGCAGTTCGCTTGACTCCACCTCGTATCTTCTCCTTGGAACAAGCTCTTGAGTGGATCAACGATGACGAACTTGTTGAAGTAACACCTGAAAGTATTCGTATGCGTAAAACAATCCTCGATCGTAACGCACGTGCGAAAGCTGCTAAAAACAAAAAATAATATCCTTAGTGATATAAAACGACGCTCCTATGGGGGCGTCGTTTTTGTTATATATAACAAAGAAGATATTCCTATTTATTATATTCATATGAAAAATTGGTGATAATTTTATCATTTATGATTAATAGGAATATAGAACCTTGTATATATGGAGTTTGCATAATATCTTGCTGATACGGGTATCGGTATATACGGAATATCCATATCGATGTATAATAATAGCAAGTTTGTTGGAAATCAATTATTGATTATGGAGGTTCTTATGAATAAGAAAAATTTTAGCATCTTTATTTGCTGTAGGTTTAGCTGCAGGCTGTGTATGCTCTTCTGTTGATGCACATGGTGTGTTCTTTCGCTAACCGTACAGATGAAAAAGTACTTGTATTAGGTGAGGGTCCTGTAGATAATGCTTATAGTGCAGATATGGTAAAAAAATATTACTGGATATGATGTACACGGAAAACAAATTCCAGTAGAAGTTGTGAAGCATGAAAAAATGTAGCTATTATTCCACCAGCAGATCTTTGGTGTAACTGTAACTAATTTTTGATTATGGCTACTGGACTAAGACTAAAGATGGTAAAACAATTCATAAACCAATCACCGAAGTTCCTGGTGCGGTTAAGAGTACATGCTATCAAATATGATGTTCATTACTGGAATGCACAAGCAAAACCATTTGTAGATAAAAATGCATTTATTCAAATTGTACCTTCTGTTAATCCATTGACATTAAGAAAAGGTGATACATATGAAACTAAGTGTTTAAAGATGGTAAACCATATGCGAATGCACCTCTTATCAAAAGATTTAGTAAATGATTTAACTGGTGAAGCTAAAGCCGATGAAAATGGTAAAGCTACTGTAGCTGTTACAGCAGATGGTTTAAATGTAGTAGGTGTTGAAGTTGCATTCCCTACACAAAATAAAGGGGAACAAAATAAATACTTTAGTGCATTGTCCTTCCTTATTTCTCCTGAAGAATAATAATTAGTAATTTTAGTACTTACCGAGTGTGTGAGTTAATAGAAGACCTCCTTAGTTGGACTAAGGGGGTCTTTTTGTGCTTTTTAGGTGTTATAAATTTTATGTGATTTAGTGAGAGTATTATAAGCATCGTGATATAAGAAGGAGAGAATTATGAAGATTAGACGTCATGTATCAGCCGTGATGACTGCACTAGTATTAACAGGTATATCTTATTCTGCAATGGCTACAGAAATTAATGTTTCTAGCGATAAAGCAGAGGAGTTACTGGGGTTTAACAATGGGGCTCACCAGTACAAACGCAACCTGAGGTTAAACACATAGAGGATACATTAACAGTTAATGTACATGGTAAAAGTTTAACAGAGGCCGGTAAAAAGTAAGAATGTTACAGGCATCTATAATGGCTTTGGTTCACAACTAACGGTAGATAAAGACCTTATTGTACGATTAAAGAATGATGCACCAGCATCGAAAAAGAGGGGAGGTCATTATTATATGAGTGCAGTCTATGCTGGTTACGGCGGTAAGGTGCCACGTCTAAGCAAAGATAATCCTGATCGAGATTATGGTGATACTAATATTCATGTGAAAGGTAATGTGGATATCGATGCTATCGGCTCTGGTTTACAAGTCAATCAACGAGGTCATATCCTTGTTGATGGAGGCGGTAAGATTATCACTCATCCTGTAGAAACATCTGATACCTATTCTGTAGTAGCAGAAGAAGGGGATGTATATGTTAATGCAGGCGCTGATGGCAAACATCCAGGCACTCATGACTTAGTTGCTGTTGGTAATGTGGGCCTTATCAACAAGGATTATGGCCGCGATCCAAACCATAATGAAGAACCGACGAATGTAGGTTTAGCTTTTACAACACCAAACTCTAGCCTTACAGGTGCTGTTTTAAATGAATATGCTGAAAGCAATAAAAACCCTCATAATTCTGGTGCAGATATTTATCTACAAAATGGTGCTACTTGAATAATGAATGGATTGGCATGGAGCGCCCCTACACCTAAAAAAGAACGTCCATCAGGGGATAATGCAGCATACCTATACAAGGGAAGTAAGGTTCGCAATCTTGTAGGTGGTGTTAACCCAACTGCAGCAGGTAACATTCATCCTATCGATGCGCGGCCTATAACAATTCAGAACTATAGCGGTTATGTGAATGCCATTTATAAATCTGGCGTACCAGCAAGTGAAGATGGAAAAGGGCAAATCGTCGTTGAACATGCGGCGGATAATAGCCATATTACAATGCAAGGCGACCATTCCGGTAATACCATCGACGATGCAAGCTACAAAAAGGATATTCAAGCATTAGCTAAGAAATTACAATACACAGGCAATGATAAGAAACTTAGCAACCAACAGTTCAAATTAATGAAGGCGTTACTTCGTACACTGGGTGCTGTTGCAGACCTAGGGCAGATCATTTTGATTCTCACGGTCATCTTATTGTAGATGATACAACAAAAGTTGTTCGTGCTAGTGAATCATCGTTGGTAGGTGGCACAAAATCAGCCCTTACTTCAACAGTCATGGCATGGAAAAATAATACTAATGATTTACAACGTCGTTTAGGTGATCTTCGTCTAGCTAATACAGATAAAGGAATATGGGCTAAATATATAGGTGGTAAATCTAAGATTACACATGGTGCTGATGCACATATGACATACAATGGCGTACAAATCGGATATGATCATAAAGCCCAATGGCTGGATTTTTCGGCGGTGCCCCTAGATTACAGTACATCTAGTAACTCTTATGCCAACGGCAGTGGCGACGGTAAGTTTGGCGGTATAGCTTTATATGGTACAAAGCAACATAATGATGGTCGGTATATAGATATCATCGCTCGTGGTAATAGATTATCAAACGACTATAGCCTTAACTCTATGAGCGGCCAACGTTTGAATGGTAACTACCATACATTTGGTACATCCTTGAGTGCTGAATATGGCAAACGTATTAAAAAACAAAATGGTTTCTATATCGACCCTAGTGTAGAATTCATATTAGGTCGTTTAAATGGTGTATCCTATGATGCAACTATTGTCGGTGGTGGTATCCATGCATGTAAAATCTGATGCGGTCAACTCTGCCGTAGGTAGACTTGGCATTGGCATTGGTAAAGAAACAGAAAAATCCAATATCTTTGCAAAACTAGCATTAGCTCATGAATTCTCTGGTAAATTGAATACTACATACTCTGCACCTGGGAATCCAACAGTACAAACAACTGTAGATTTGAAGGATACATGGCTTGATGCGGAAATCGGCATTTCTTGGAGCGTTCGTCCTAGTACATATCTATATGGTACATTCACTAAAAAAACTTTGGTGCTACCATAGATAATACATGGCGTATCGATGCAGGCGTTAGACATGGGTTTTTAATTAATAGATAAAAACTCTGTAGTTGCTTGTGGGTAAGGTGTGCTACAGAGTTTTTTATATAAAAGTGTCTATGTGAATTATTTTTTTTATCGGCAAATAGGCAAATATTAACTGGCTTGCTGTGATGGGACAGACTTTAACAATTTTGTATTTCTGTGATAGTATATAAGGTTAGTTAATATGTAACTTATTTAAGTAAGAGTTTGAGGATATAATATGAAAGTTTTAATCGTAAATGGTAGTAGCTATGGGAATGGCACAACAATGCAAGCTATACAAGAGGACAAAAAAGGTATTTAGTGAAGCCAATGTAGATACAGAGGTCATTCAGCTTGATAAACCTATTCATGATTGTATTCAATGGGCGGTTATTGTTTTGAACATGGTGAATGCGTATTCAAGGATGATGATGTAAATGCCTTTGTAGAAAAAGCGAAGGATGCAGATGGCTTTATCTTTGCAACACCTGTATATTATGCACATCCGAGTGGACGTATTTTTATCCTTTCAAAGATCGCGTATTCTTTAGTGCAGAAAGTGTAAGCCAAATCCATTTGCCTTTAAACCAGGTGCATCTATCGCCGTAGCTCGTCGCGGTGGTACAACGGCTTTTTTGATGTACTTAATAAATACTTTGGTATTTCTCAAATGCCAATTGCAGGCTCTACATATTGGAATATTAGCCATGGTCTAGTAGCTGAAGATGCTAAACCGGGATGAAGAAGGTATGCAAACAATGCGCAATTTGGCTAGAAATATGGTTTGGATGATGCGTAGCTTTGCTGTAGCTAAAGGAACAAGGTGTGCCATATCCAGATACAGATAAAGAGAAAAAAGTATCTACGAACTTTGTACGTTAATACCTTAGCCCTTTGTGAGGTACTATAGGAGTTATGATGGTTAAAATTTTATTCATTTGTCATGGTAATATTTGTCGTTCAACGATGGCTGAGTTTTATATGAGGCATATCGTTGCGAAAGCTGGACTTAGCGATTCTATTTACGTTGAGTCTGCCGCCACATCTCGTGAGGAGATAGGAACGACACTCACTATGGGACTAAAAAAAAATTAGATGAAATGGGGATTCCTTTATACGCGTCGTAAGGCTCGTCAAGTAACTGTTGATGACTATCATAATTTTGATTACCTCGTTATCATGGATGAAAATAACGCACGTAATTTAAACGTATCATTGGGGATGACGTAGATTCTAAGGTGTACAAGGCTATGTCTTTTGTTGGTGAAAGCCGTGATGTAAAGGATCCTTTGGTACACGGGAACTTTGATGAAACCTATGATGATGTAAAGTCGTAGTTGTGATGCTCTATTAATACTGCTTGAAGAGAAACTTTAAGCAATATAAATAACATGATGAGCCCTCAATGGTAGGTAAAATTTTAATCTACATTGAGGGCTTTTCTGCATAGACCTACTATCTACATATACTTTATACTATCGAACCATAGCGTAATATGGTATAATTTTTAGGTATTCATGCGCCTATAGCTCAGGGGATAGAGCGCCGGTCTCCGGGAACCGAGGTGCGCAGGTTCGAATCCTGCTAGGCGCACCAAATAAAAAGGCTTCTCGAATTTCGAGAAGCCTTTTTTTTGTTTATTATTTATATTTATTACACTGAATTCCTCTAGATTTAAATTCATTCATGAGTATATCTATTGATTTATCAATGATTTCTTCATTAGTTATATATACCATCTTTTGAAGTAGACCGTACCATCAAATTCTATCCAACGACTTGTCTTACCATTTAGTAAGCAAATCTTCATTCTGCCAGCCCAGCTTCCCATGCTGCGGAATTTTTTGCCCTTAGAGAAGCGTACTTCTCGAATATCTTTTAATTTATAGGTTCTTTTCATTAATCCAAGGCCTATAGAGACTTGATCATCTGTAAAATAAAGAAGTTTATAACGGTCTTCTGGAGACATGGATTTAATTATAGATAGGTTATAAGTAGCAAAACTATAGCAATAGCTATCAATATAAACATTAGTATTATCATATAGCTTCCCATACTTTTAAGGCCTCCTTTTCTCTATTATAATAAATATAAGTAATGTATGAAATCATTTTATATCACTTCATGAATAAAATTTCATATTGGTTATATCTTACGTATGTATAATATTCTCAAAATTGCATGGTTATTTGTAATAGAAATGGAGAGAGTTCTATGTTTTCAACGTTAATATTTTTATAATTTTATTCTTGATTTTCTTTTTTGTTAAGCAATATAATTTATTGCAAAAATTAACTGTTGAGATTAAAGAGGCACGTGCCAATATTATTGTGGCATACGAGAAGAAAGTGGCTATTGTTAATCAGTTTACTAGGTATTGTAAATGAGTATGATGATTATGAGAAACTAATCCAGTTGAAAGTGTCCGATAATTTTGTTGAAATGGCTCGTGAAACAGCAAAAGCAGTTCAAAATATTACAGCATTAGCTAATCAATTCCCAGATTTGAAAGCCAATACTCAATATGGTAAATTCTTAGAAGCGATTAGTGAAAATGAAACGTTTATTTCTAATAAACGTGAAACTTATAACTTCCAAGTTAAAGAATATAATAGTGAAATTGCCCAAATTCCAATGGTGTTCGTTGCATCTTTTATTGGGCTTTAAACAGGCTCCATTCTTTGATCCAAATAATGAAGAAGGCCTTGGCTGAATTTAGCGGTGCTGACCCAGAAGCGATTAAAAGATCTTGCTATTAAAGGGTACAGATAAGTTGAAGGATACAACAGATAAAATTAGAGAATCCTTTGAAAAACGTGAACAAGAAGCGCAAGCTAAGAGAGAAGAACATCTTAAACAAGAGCGTGAATCTTCTTCTAATCATGAGAGTGTAAAGACTGAAGAGAAAACTGAAACAGAAGCTGATGTCCTAAAATTGAAGAGGCGTCTGCTTCAGTAGAGAAAAAAGAAGAGAATAATCATATATTCAATTGATGTATAGAAGATAGTATATAAATCTATTTGTAAATGAGAGATAAAAAGACTCCACTCGTTGAGTGGAGTTTTTGTTTTGAAAATACCGTCTAATATAGCATTTATGTCAAAAAATATATATTTAATAATATCAAGATAATAAAATGTGATTTGAGTAACACATTTTATTTTGAGAATGATGTACAATAAAAAATGTCCTTGTGAAAATCTGAACATCCTAGGTGGAACACTAGGCATATAGGACGTGATGAATAACATATAGATTATCTAATTAAGATTAATAAAGTACTAAATTGTATCAATGCATAGTTTTGATGTAGTGATATAGAGGAGATAGAATGACAAATAGAATACAAGAACTCACCGTCAACGAAGTTGGCGTGATGAGCAAGATGCGTGGAATAATCGATCTAATTACTTTTTGTAGAAATGCACAATCGGGACGACAAGGCGCAGGTTACAGAGTTTTTATCCTTTTTGAAGGATGAAAATCTTTTGCCCTCAAAAGACGGTCGTACGTTGATATTGGCTGTGGTGTATGTGATTATGCATTGGATTGGCTCGTGAAGGCTATAAGGCAACAGGCATAGATTTATCTGATGGTATGATTCGTGGTGCTAAACAATTGGCAGAGACAGAAGGTTTAGATCTCAGTTTGTATATTGCACCGTGGTCCGATGAAACTCGCCGTGAACTAAAATGGGATAAAACCTTTGATTTAACATATAGTATTTTCTGTCCTATCATGTTTGATGTAGAAAATATTCGAGCCATGCATGAAGCAAGTAAGGACAAATGCTTGTGGATTGCTTTCAGTGAACGCAGTGATGAAACGGTAGATATGTTATCTGAACATTTCTTTGGTCGCGATTCATTCCCTTGGGATGGTAAGATGAAAGCATGTTTAGATGTTATTCATGAAATGGGGCATAATGTAAAGTGACGTATAAGACGGTTCCTGAAACAGAGGCTATGAGCCTTGATAAAGCTGTGAATTACTTTACAATGCGACTACACAACAATACATGGGGGCGATATGGAAGATATGAAAGAGGAAATCAGAAATCTCATTGAACCTTTGGCTATTAATGGAGAGATTCATAATAAGACAGTTGATAAAGTGGCCTGGGTGTCCTGGTCTGTAAAATAGGAGAGTACTATGACAGTTGATGAAAAACGTAAGTTAGAATTAAAAACTATGTACCAAATTATTGGCATCTATTGTCATAATAAGCACCATACGCCTAAGGGGCAGCTATGTGAGGCTTGCGAGCAGGTTTGGGAATATGCGGAGCATCGCATTGATACATGTCCTCATATGGAAAGTAAAACATTCTGTAGTGTATGTAAAACCCATTGCTATGCACCTAATTATCGTGAAAAATTCGTGAAATTATGCGTTATGGTGGACCAAGGATGTTACTGGTATCGCCGATCCAAGTCATTAGACATATGTATCTTGAATGGAAAGACAAAAAAAGAGGCTAGCCATGCTAGCCTCTTTTTTAATGGTTTTATCACGTTTTCATGTAATAATCTTATGCGATTGCTTTTGTCCAATACAGCTTTGATTAATGCTTTTGTTTGGTCATAGCTTTCACCAGGTTGAGCCTCATATTGTTTGTCGAGGTCGAACCACAAGTTTTGGATAGTATTCATAAGGGTGAGTTTTGAAGAGCTCATGAGCGTCTTGATCTTCAACCCAGTTGATATGAATATCTGCATAGGCAGGATTTTCTGCAACAAGTTCATCGATAGCACGGAATGCGTTTGCACAATAAGGGCAACCGTTTAAGTGGAAACCTAAGATTTCTTTCATTGTTTTACAGTCCTTTCCAGACAAAATTAATATATATTTCTATAATTTGAGATTTATTACATACTCATGTACCACAACATGTGGTACACTACTGAGTATAACACATCTATATAAGATATTCAATTTTTTAGATATATCGAATGAGAATATTGAGAATGCGATATGCATTTTTTACATAGTTAAGGAGGCACCTATGATTTCAGGCGCAGCATATGTGGTGAAAGCCCTTCAAGAGGAGCAGGTAGATATACTTATTCAACTATCCTGGGGCAGCAACCATCGATATCATGGATGAATTATATAAACAAGATAAGGTAAAAGTAATTTTGCCACGTCATGAGCAAGCATTGGCTCATGCTGCAGATGGTTATGCTCGCAGTACAGGTAAAGTAGGGGTGTGCATGGTAACCTCTGGACCAGGTGCTACAAACCTTGTAACAGGTATTGCTACAGCATACGCTGATAGTGTTCCTCTTGTTTGTATTACAGGTCAAGTAGACTTGGGCCTCATGGGCAATGACGCATTCCAAGAGGTGGATACGGTTGGTATTGTGCGCAATATCTGTAAATATGCTGTTACCGTTCGTGATCGTAAAGAGCTAGGGCGTATTTTGAAAGAAGCCTTTTATATTGCCCGTACTGGTCGTCCTGGTCCTGTAGTGGTGGATGTTCCGAAAAAATATTCAAAAGGCTATGGGCTCTGATGAGTATCCAACAGAAGTCAATATTCGTGGCTATAAACCAAATACAACAGTTCACGTAGGACAAGTAAAAAAAGCATGCTCTATTATCAGCAAGGCTAAACGACCACTATTCTTATTAGGCGGTGGCGTTAGCATTAGTGGTGCTAACGACCTCATGATGAAGCTAGTAGAAAAAACAGGCATTCCTGCTGTAACTACATTGATGGGTAAAAGGTGCTATCGATAGTCGACATCCTTTATATCTCGGCAATATTGGTATTCATGGTGGCTATGCACCGAATGTGGCACTCACTGATTGTGATGTAATGATTTCTATTGGTACACGTTTTAACGATCGTATTACAGGCAAATTAAGTACCTTTGCACAAAATTGTAAGATTATCCATATTGATGTGGATGCAGCATCTATTTCTAAAAATATTAAGGTGGATATTCCAATCGTAGCAGATGCTAAATTAGCTGTTGAAAAATTATTGGAATATATTGAACCTCATGATCTTGGTGAATGGCCTGCGCAATTACAACAACTTAAGGCTGAGCGCCCTGTTACACAAGCTGGTGAAGAGGGCTTAACACCTCAAATTGTTATTGATTATATTAATAACCACTATGCACGACCTATTGTTGCTACTGATGTAGGACAAAATCAATTGTGGACTACTCAGTTCTTGAAATTAAAGGACAACACCAAATGTTGACATCTGGTGGTTTTGGTACGATGGGCTATGGGTTCCCAGCGGCGTTAGGGGCTCAAATTGGCAACCCTGATAAACGAGTGTTTGCTATCTGTGGTGATGGTGGCGTACAAATGAATATCCAAGAGTTTGCCACAGCTATGCATTACCGTTTACCAGTAACTCTCATCATTTTGAATAATGGCTTCCTTGGTAATGTACGCCAATGGCAACAATTGTTCTACGACAAACGATATGCTTGTACTAATTTGTTGATGGATGCTCCATTGTGACACGAGATATGATCGATAATGATGAGTTTGAATACGTTCCAAACTTTGTACAATTGGCAGAGGCTTATGGAAAAAAGGCAATGCGCATTACTAAGGTAGAGAATATCGAAAAAGGCTTCCAATTGGCAGATACTTTCAAAGATGGTCCTACATTACTTGAGTTCATCATTCCAACGGAGCTCAATGTATTGCCAATGGTACCAGCGGGCAAAGTCTTTAAGCGATATGTTATTAAAGGATAAAAAATAGGAGGGGCTATGGAATTACATATGGAAAAACGCT
>VOFH01002996.1_pt1 | contig 37567 bp, 63 predicted proteins | sample 5384091 | NCBI WGS metagenome assembly VOFH01 (sample SAMN12384727, study PRJNA508395) | human gut metagenome | isolation source: healthy gut G | host: Homo sapiens
CGTTTCAGTTACGTATTACTGGTTTCGGGTAGCTTGTTACCGGAATGTAAAATACCAAAGACAATGCTGTCATCCCCCACAAAATACAGGGTTGTCATCGTCTCCGGCAGCTTAAGGCTGGTCACAAAGAAAGGCAGACCTGTCTGAAACATGGTAAGGGCGATCAGTAAAAAATATCGGAGCCCACAAATTTACAAAATTCTCCATTCTTAAACGTAGCAGTCAGGGGCGAAAAGCAGACTCTTTTGCTGGAACTGTGTCCACGTAATCCTTTTCCCGAATGCAAAATACCGGTATCAGCATGCAGATAAATGCCACCACTGCCATCAGCGTGAAAGGTGACACGGATGGCGCCAACACGTCCAAATGCCGGGATAAATGCACCCCCAGATAGTTGGTGCCAGGTATGCAACTGCAGTTCCTGCAATGAATGTAAAGAAATCACCGTAGAAATGTTAAGCCGCTCCTGCTGAGTATGTCCCAGCTCCGGAATCAAGGCATTATACGGTGTGCAATAAGCTGTAATGGAAAGGTAATAGGCCAGAACCATCACCAGCAAAAACGCTGCATTGAGCCAGCTTTTCTCATTAATCGGGGACCAGAACACCAGCACTGTGGAAAGTGCCAGAGGCAAGGACGCCCATTTCAGGAATGGAATTCGCCGTCCATCTTTGGCTGTACACCGGTCCGACCAGGACGCGATCATAGGATCTGTAAAAGCATCAAAAAATTCTCCCGAAGGCTGTGATTCCTCCGATAATAGTGAAAATGCCAAGCACCACCAGTCCTGTGGAATAAATACGTTCTGCCCCCTGGCTGATGGCGGTTTCATCTGGCTGATAAAAATATACAAGCCAGTTAGAAATAATCCCGGACAACATCGCCCATCCAAACTGTCCGGCTGCAAACTGCCATATTTTTGCTGTTGTAAGTTTCTTCATCACGTACTTACCTCCTGCTTCTTTATATAATGATAGTATCATTTTTTGTTTTCAAAATAAGAATCATTACTATTGCCCTTAGCATTCCACTTTGACAATTTAGCATTCACGCCATCACGCTTTCTTATTTTCAAAGAGCTCATACGCTTCCTCAATTTTGCAAAAGCGGATAGGTATGATGAGCAGAGGCTCCGTATCAAGTCTGCCTCTGCAATCAGCTTCAGTGTTTCCTCGCAGTGACAGCCATCCCTCCACCGGTTTTAAATGTAGATTCTTTGCCATACATATCCGGAAGAGGTGGGCTTTATCGTAAAGTGCCACAGTCACAGTTGCATTTGGTCTTGCACATTCCCATGCCAGACGAAATGTAGCTTCTGGATCCTGCGGCCTCAAGAACCACGTCTGCTCCTCCATGCGCACTGTTCAACATGACAAACTCTTTGCATTCCTCCGGCGAGACAGTAAGAACCTCCGGATAATGTTCATTAATAAAATGAATTCTGTTTTCATCTTTTTCACACATAATAATACACTTTGGATTTTCAGCATAACACTTAGCAAAGTGCAAATCCCTGTAGGACCGGCTCCAATAATCAGCACAATATCCTCCTCTGTGATCTCAGAAATACGTGCAGCCCAATAGCCAGTGGCAAGAACATCTCCTACCAGCAAAGCCTGTCTGTCAGTAACTCCTTCCGGAATTTTGTTCAGTCCCTGGTCAGCAAACGGAACTCTTACATATTCTGCCTGACCACCATCTATACGACAGCCAAGAGCCCATCCGCCATTCTCATCTGTACAGTTATTTACATAACCTTTTTACAGAAAAAACATTCACCACAAAAGGTTTCCACGTTTACAGTTACTCTGTCTCCCCGGTTTTACATTGAGTTACAGCACTTCCAACTGATTCAACAATTCCTACCATCTCATGTCCCACAGTTATACCAGGAACTGCACGGGGAACACTTCCGTGTTTAATGTGCAGATCACTTGAGCAGATACTTGCAAGCGTTACCTTTACAACTGCATCTCGTTCATGCATAAGTACTGGTTTGGGTTTTCCATTAATTCAAATTTTCCCTTTGAAACATATGTATAAGTCTGCATTTTTTATCCCATCACTTTCTGAAAATTTATTTTTAAACATTCACTGTCTGCCATCCGAACTTTCATAGTAAATATAAAAGCAAGTGAACTAAGCAGCAGCATATAAGGATACAGCAGCATTGGAAGTATATCAAATGCACTGACCACTTCTCCTAAACTGGCTGCAGCAGAAACAGCAACCAGCATTTGCGCTCCGTATGGTAAAATCCCCTGAAAAATGCACGAAAATGTATCCAGTATAGAAGCAGCTTTTCTGGCGCTGATACCGTAATCCTTTTGACATTTCTTTTTGCAATCGGGTTCGCCATAACGATCGCAACTGTATTATTCGCCGTTGCAATATCCATCAGACCTACCAACAGACCCATGCCAAGGAGTCCGCCTTTTTCCCTTTAAACACTTTTTTTATCCAGTATAATAAAGCGGAAAATCCACCATACTCCTTGATCAGGGCACAGATTGCAGCTACCAGAATCGCAACCATACTGGTTTCAAACATCCTGGCAGCACCGGTTCCCATATTTCCGATCAGGTCTGTGGGTGCTATCATTCCTGTTGCAATCATAATAACTGAGCCACTTAGAATACCTGTAATCAGCACGAAAAATACATTAAATCCGATGATTCCACCTATAAGAACCAGAATATAAGGAATGATCTGTATTAAATCATATTTTTCTTCGATGAATCCACCATTATAATTTTTAACAGACAAAACCAGCAGAATAATAATGCTGGCAATAGCAGCTGGCAGTGCAATAAAGAAATTCTCCTTAAATTTATCTTTCATTTCACAGCCTTGTCCATTACATGCAGCAATGGTTGTGTCTGATATAAATGACAGATTATCTCCAAACATGGCGCCGCTCATGACGGAACCAATACAAACCGGCAGTGCAAATCCGGATACTCTTGCCACTGCAACTCCAATTGGAACGATCAGCGTAATTGTTCCTACAGAGGTACCCATTGCAAGAGAAACAAAACAGCTGACCACAAAAAGCACAACAACTGCAAACTGAGGCGGAACCAGTGACAAAATAAAATATGCAACACTGTTTGCAGATGTTCTTCCGACTATACCTACAAAAATACCTGACAGCATAAAAATTATGATCATTGTAATAATGTTAGGATCACTGATTCCCATCCCCATAACTTCCAGCTTATCATCCAATTTAAGCTCGCGGTTCTGTATATACAGGCAACAAGTAATGCAACCAGAAATATTACAACAACGGGGATTTTATAAAATCCCATCTCGATATCCAGGCCATACTCAAATAATATGCCAAGCCCCAGATACAAAAACAACAAACACTACTATAGGAAGCAGTGCTTTTCCATTTCTTTTTTTCATTTTCCTCATCCTACACTTTTCTCCTTCTTTAGTTATAGTACTAATAGTATCATTTTTGTGTCCGCTTCACAATAGCAAGTCAACTGGATATTTTATATAAAAGATCCCGGCAGGCTTCTGCTTCTGAGCGCTCAAACTCAGGTAGTATGAAACCTGCCGGGAAGTTTTATTTTCATCAACCAAAAAAACTATAGCTTACTGATAATCCGTCTCTTATATTCCAAAAATTCTTCTGACAATGCAAAATCCACTGCCCTGGGTTTTCTCTCCTGGATCACGATCTCATCTTTTGATGGTTCCCGGAGTTCCGTTCAGAATGTAAATCCGGTCGGACAAAAGAATGGCCCTCATCAATATCATGGGTGATAAACAAGGTAGACAGATCAATATGCTGCATAACTTCCAGATACCATTTTATGCACGCTGGCCTTTGTCAATGTATCCAGTGCACTGAAAGGCTCATCCAGAAGGGCAACCCGCTGGAACTTAAATAGGTTCGAAGCAAAGCCGCACGCTGACGCATACCACCGGACAGCTGGCTTGGATACTGATACTGGGTGCCTTCCAGACCAAATTCTGCAAAAAGCGGATTGGTCTTTTCCCTGGCTTCTGCTTTCTTCACGCCTTTCAGTACAAGGGGAAGTGCTACATTGTCGATCACTTTCTTGTGGGGAAGGAGAAGATCCTTCTGCAGCATGTAGCTGATGCTTCCAGGGTGGAAGTCACATCCCTGATCTTTCAGATAGACCTTTTTCCTTCATCAGGTGGGATAATACCGGAAAGCACATTGAACAATGTGGTCTTTCCGGAACCGCTGACCCAGAAGGGAAACCAGTTCCCCCTGCTCCAGATAAATGGAAATGTCCTCCAAAACCTTTTTTTCACCGTATGTTTTTGAAATATGTTCTGCTCTTTAAAATCACTTTATTTTGTTCTGATGACATATTCGTTCCTTATACACAGTGCTACTTCTATAACCAGTTCCATTTTCCACAAAAAATGGGGTAAATTTTTCCTGACAGAATAGCTCTATGTGTTAATTTCTTTTCTTTCATTCCTTACTGGGGAAGATAATCATTAGAGAAGCCGACTCCAGTAAGATCCTTGTCGCAAAGCTGGTTCTCATACAGCCATTTGTAGAATGCATTCCATCTCTCAGGATCGATCACACCCCAGCGGTCTGCATCGTCAATGTATTTTGTGGAAAGGAATTCCTGGCTCTTCTTTACAAGATCTTCAGCATCCTTTCAGAGAGCCTGTATTATCGCCGTCAATGAGGATCTGTGCTGCCTCATCCGGATTCTCTGCTGCAAACTCATATCCCTTTGCAGTTGCCTCCATAAATGCCTTTGCCTGATCCGGATTTGACTCAAGATAATCATTGTTTGCAATGATCACCGGTGTGTAATAATCAAATACAGGGTTGATGTCAGAGAATGCAAAGTAATCGCAGTCTACACCTTCTACGTCAGCATTGATTCCGCCCCAGCCCTGGAATACCCAGATGGCATCCGTCTGATTGGCAGCAAGTGCTGCTGGCTCATCTGTAATATCATTAGGGATCAGGGTAACCTGGCTGAAATCTCCACCGTCACCATTTACAACATTTTCCAGCATAGCAAGCTCGATTGGGGAATCCCATGTGGAATAGGTTTTCCGGTAAGTCCGGCTGGTTTGTCAATTCCGTCACCTTTTCGGGAAAGGATTCCGGAGGTGTTGTGCTGAATGATTCCTGCAACTGCTGTGATTCCAAGAGGCCTCGTCAAGTGCAAGGGAAGCAGCCATGGTATCCTGAGCCTCAATCGCAAACTGAGCCTGACCTGCTGCACACATAAGGGCTGCCCCATTTTCCGGTGGCTGAACGATCTCCACATCAAGACCAGCTTCTTCATAGTAGCCTTTGCCTGTGCTACATAAAGTCCGGTGTGGTTGGTATTCGGTGTCCAGTCCAGGCAGAATGTGATTTTCCTGCGCACCATCTTCTGCGTATACACCTGTAGGAACTGCAAACACCATAGCTGCCGCTGCAACTGGTGCGATTTACTTTTTTCAGATTCTTATTCATGATTTTTCTCCTTTTCTACCTGCAGCCATGGCATTGTGATCCGGCTGACAATATTTACTGCCAGAAGAAGTAAAAGGCTGATGATCACAATGAAGATAATGACTGCAAACATTTTATCAAAAGAATATGCTTTTTTACACGGGTCATATAAACACCAAGTCCGTTAAATCCACCCAGCCACTCAGAAAAACAACTGCTCCTACAACTGCATAGGAAGCAGATATTTTCAGCCCGGAAAAAAACTGGGGTAAAGCACCTGGAAATTTCACATGGCGGAAAATCTGTGCCCGGCTGGCTCCCATGGTTTTCATCAGACGAATGGCATCCGGATCCACACTTTTTATATCCATCCAGCAGTCCGATTGTAATTGGGAAAAAGTGGTGATCACAACCAGAGTGATCTTTGGTGCCATTCCAAACCCCCATCCAAAGCACCAGAATTGGCGCAATGGCAATGGTCGGTATGGTCTGTGTAATGATCATGATCGGATAAAATGCCTGATCCATTACACGGAACCGATCCATCATAGTTGCAAACACAAATGCCAGCGCGATTCCAATGAGAAGTCCGTAAAAAGGATTCCAGCAAAGTGAATTTCGCATGGAAAAGTATGGTTGGCAGATCGCCAAACAGGGCTGTCAGCACTGCTACCGGAGATGGAAGCATGTAGGATGGAACAATTCCCCGAAATGTTACCACTTCCCAGCCAAGCAGAATCACGGCCATGGCTGCAATGGAGGTATCTTACTGGTGATGTTTGGTAACTTTCTTTTCAATGGTAAGGTACATCCCCTCTGGTTTATATGCAATTTTAACATATACGCTCATAGCCTTGCAGCCTGCGCGCTCAGCTACATGCTGACACTCTTTACAATATCCATCAGCTGGTCGTAATCACCTTCAATGGTGGTCTCAAATGGTCCTACATAATAGTTCAGACCAGTGATCTGATGTAGGCAATCACCTCGTCTACAATGCGGATAACTTCCTCTTCATCCTGTACATTTGGCAGTACCTGAATTGCTACACTTGCGTTCATTTTCTTTTTTTCCTCCTATTTTCCGTCCCATAAACAGGACTTTGCGTTAAAAAATCGAATAAGAACCATTCTTGAAACTGTGACGGAACTGAACAGGCTCTGTCAGTCAGTATGAAAAAGAGCACCTGCCATCCAGACAAATGCTCCTAATTACATCGTTAAACACTTCCTACACTGGCATGATCCAACAGGTTAAAAGGGTCTAAGGACTACCTTACCTCAGCTTCTCAATTGAAACTCCCCTGGTCTTTATTCAGATTTCGTTGCTTATTATAATACACCTTTCTTCAAATTACAAGAAACTATTTTTATCTCAATTATATTTTACATACCCTTAACAGAATTGTACTGCTCGCAGTCTGACCAGCACGCTCTAATTAATATTCCCATTTCATCAGAATTCGTTAAAAAAATCCCCCTGCATATCACAGTTATTTCCTGCAGAATATATAATAAATCTACAGATTCTCAAAGGCAGCCTGAATACTGTCATAGTGCAGGAATTTTCCCTGGGCTGCAAATTCCTTTGATCTGATACAGGGTGGCAAACATGTGGCCGTCTGTCTCTTCTTCCTGAAGGTGTAGATCTTCTTCTTTTCACATCCATCACAAAGCGGTAAACATCTACGAAATAGTTATCTCCCTCCCTGGATTCTCTCTTTTGTGGGTAAAAAGATAGCCGCCCCTGCGCACTGCTTACGTCAAGACCTGTCTCCTCTTTCACTTCGCGGAGTACAGCGTCATAAGAGGATTCCCCTGCCTGCGCAGCACCACCGGAAACTTCCCACCAGCCTGGTGCCCAGGCTTTTGTCAGCACACGTTTGGTAATGAGAAACGTACCATCTGGTCTTGCCACTACTCCAAGTACGGTGAGATGGTATTCTCCGTCCTTTAAACACCAGTCGTTTCGTTTCATGGTACGGCTGGTAGGTCTCTTGTTAATATCATAGATGTCCCAGAATTCCATTTTATTACTCCTGTTATATTTTTCTCGTGTATATTCTTGTTTCATTCTTATTTTGCAAATATTGTTATCATATGCAATATTTTACTATTTCAGCAGTTCCTCCACCATCTCTCTGTATACTCTACCTTCTCTACATGGTTGACCTCGATTTGATAAAGTGCATTTGCTGCAATATGTTCTGCTGCCTGCTCCAGATCACGAATGCCTGAAGTATTGGAATAACGCTGGATGATTGCCTCCAGCGCACCCTCTGTGATAATGCACTCACTCTTCCATATGCATTCTCGTTTCAGAACTTTCGGAAGAGAGAATTTGAAAAGATTATCTTTCTTTTCTCCTCAGCTGTGTAATCCGGAATATCAATAACAGCAAAACGTGACATTAACGGTGCACTGATCTGGTTTATCATTGGCTGTTGCGATTGGATAAACACCACCAGTCGGGATCATACATTCCATATAGTTATCTGTAAATCCAAGGTTGTCAAGCAGAGTAAGAAGTACGTCTGCAGGATTTCCGTTGCCCTTACCTGACGCTGCTTTATCAAGCTCGTTGATAATAAATACCAGATTGGACTCACCTGCCATGGAAAATGCCTCCATAATGATTCCGGGCTTTGCATTTGAATAAATACGGGAACTTCCTGTCAAGCTGTTCAGGTCGTTGATGGAACTCATGTCCAGAGTTGTCCAAGGCAGTTTCAGAATACGGGCAACTGCATAGGCAATCTGGGATTTGCCTGTACCTGCAGGACCTACAAGGAGAAGTCCGTATGCAGGAAGTGTATGGGTACGGTTGATCTGTATGATTGTTTCGATGATACGTTGCTTTACACTTTCCATTCCATAAAGTTCTTCATCCAGGATTCTTCTTGCCTCTTCAGGATCGATGGCTTCAAAATAATTACTCTTCCACTGAATATTCATCATAATAGAAAGTGCCCTCTGTGCATGACGGCGCTCTTCCTGGGAAACCTCATGGGATTTTGCCACCGCCAGATTTCGTCTGGCCCAGAGACGGATATTATCCGGCATCGTCCTTCCTGCACAGTTCATAAAATCTGTAATACTCTGAATACTGGTCAGTTTCATATCATCACCGTTTCATCTTCCTCCTCTTCATCCTCTTCTGCCTCGGCAGGTGCATTACTCTCCAGAAGTCTCTCGATCATAAACTGAAGAAATCCGTCCTCTGCGGAAAGTTTGTGCCGCCACCAAAAAGCAGTCTCACGAATGCGGTATACCGCATATCCGTCCTCCCTGTTATTCTCTCCAGACAAACGTACATTGATATGATGTCTCCCCAGCCATTTCAGAAGACTTACAAATCTTGAATCAATTTTTCAGCACATCTGCCACTGAATGGTTACCGTCTTCTTCCTTTAAAATCAAAAAGCAGTACGGTTTACCGGATTGGTAAACACACCGCAGGAATGATGTTTCCACTGTCTCTTTATTGTCAAGCACCATGATCGGTTTGCTCCGGTGAAGGCTTCTTTTTCATTTGACTGTGAAATGTTGTGTAAGTACACTTTGACTGTTCGCTTTTGTTTTGTAGAAGCACCGCTGAAATCAAATACTGGCATAGCTTTTTCCTCTTTCCTGTGTATTTAAAGGGATATATTTCTAATTTCTCTTACCTACTATAACAACATTTTTCTCTAATGTCCAGAATGAGTTGGCCTGTTTCATAATGCAGCATTGTCTTGTATTATTGTTCACTTTGTGACCAGTAACTATCTTATTTTTTATATATCTTGGCATTTCTTAGTTTTTTACAAAAATCTCTTGCCAAAATGGAGAAATTCGTGTATTCTATTATACGGACTACTTTTCAACAATTTGATTTTCACTTAACATTTGATATATATTTCTGATTTTTAGTGCGCAGACACCATAGTCCCTCCCAAAGCTTCTAATGGAATACTGCAATCTAAAAAATAAAAGACTCCTTGGGCGCTCTAGAGCGTGTCTGAAAAAGCTTTCTGTAAGATTTTTTCAAACAGGCTCAAGTGTTCCGGGAGTTTTTCTATTCAATTATGCCAGACTTAACAGCTGCTTTCCTTCTGTCAGTCTTTCTTCAAACTGCTCATAGAAATCTCTGCCCACTTCATATGTTTTCATATAAAACGATTCACCACATATAAATTCAGATTTTTGATCAGCTGGGCATCTGTGGCATTATAAAGAACCTCCTGCACATCCAGCAAAAAATAATGCCAGTCAGCTACAAACTTTTCATACTGGCGAAGATCCGGAGTGTCGATCCATTTTTTTACCTTGATCTTGCTCCTGCTTGTCTTCTTACATTCATGGGTTTGCAGAAAGTACTTAAATCCACCATTTTCATAGAAACGTCCCAATGGGAAAAGTCTGCAGAACCCAGGACGGAAGTTATGAATGCTGCACCGTCCCTGTTCATTCAGGAAAACACAGCATTGGCTTTTTCCACTCATGCAAAGATGAGGCAGAATATTCCCATCCATGGCATCGAACTGGATCAGCCCCTGTGCTTACCAGTTCCTGTGGTGTTTTTCCCAGATTCGTACACAGACGGTACACATCCATGGGATCCAGCACAACTGAATCCCCCATTCCCTCACAGCAGTCATGACATCCTGCACAATCCTGGCAGTCTGCCTTTACCATATCGTTTAATTCATAAAGTCTTCCGTCGGAAATCTCTTCCAAAGATACTTCTCGGCGCATATGCAAATTCCTCTTTCTTTTATTTTTTGTGGACAAACAAGGTTACGGTTCACTTCGCGATGCACAGAAATCATGCATTCCCATGATTTCCGCTGAGATTCCCGTTTTTTCTGTAAACGATATTCACAAAAACGTCTCGCGAAACATTGCCAGTGAACAGTAATATAACATGCTGCCATCAACAGCATCTCCGTATTATCTATCCTCTGTATTTACAGCTTAATTCCAGACAATGCCTGTGCAAATGCATTATTCACCGGCTCATTTGCCTCCTTCTGCTGCCTGCGCAGATAGTTCTGCACATCACGCTTGCCTACTCCTGCGCCCTCTTTCTGGCGTCTTGCCTGGAACGCGGAAAGCTTCCCTTATAACCACACTGGCAGACAACATCTCTTCCTTACCTTTCACATACATTTCCATACGTTTATGACACTTGGGACAACGGCATTAGTAGTGCGGGAAATCGTTTCACGGTAACCGCACTCACGGTCCTGGCATACCAGCATTTTGCTGTTTTTGCCATTGACAGCCAGAAGTTTTTTGCCGCACTGCGGACATACTTTATTTGTAAGATTGTCGTGGCGGAACGTGCCTCCCCGGTCTTGATCTCATCTACAATTTCACAGGTATAGTCACGGATTTGGTGAAGAAAATCCCTGACGTATCCTGCCTTTTGCAATCTGGGAAAGCTTCATCTCCCAGTCAGCTGTGAGTTCAGGCTTTTTCAGGTCTTCCGGCACCAGCTCCAGAAGCTGTTTTGCCTTGGAGGTAATATGGATCTCATTGCCTTTTTCTCCATCATAAAGGAATGGAAAAGTTTCTCAATAATGTCTGCTCTTGTGGCAACAGTTCCAAGCCCCCCAGTCTCTCCCAAGGTTTTCGCCGCTTCTTTATCCCTTTGTCTCCATAAATTTCACCGGATTTTCCATAGCTGCAAGAAGAGTTGCCTCTGTAAATCTTGCTGGCGGTTTTGTTTTTCCTGTATTTAAGGAAGTTTTCAAAATCTTTAGTCTGGTTCCGGTTTTCATCTCCGGAAGACGCTGGTCTTTCAGTTTTTTCTCATCATCCGCCTCATCTTCCAAATCATCATCTGCTCCGTCTTCGTAAACTTCCTTCCAGCCTAGGCTCTTTATCACTTTTGCCGCTGGCGGCAAAAGTTTCTCCTGCCACTTTCGCCTCCATGGTCACCTGCTCATACTGACTTGCAGGATAAAGAACTGCAAGGAAACGACGGACAACCATATCATAAATCTTCCGTTCTTCATTTGTCATGTGGTCCAGCTGAACAAACTGTTCTGTCGGAATGATCGCGTGGTGGTCACTGACCTTCTTATCATCCACAAAGCTTCCATTCACCTGCACTGGCTTATTCATAAGTGCGCCAGCAAACTTTTCTGTACGGACCGATTCCGCAGGCCTTCAGTCTTTCCTTAATAGTAGGAACAATGTCCTTTCCAATGTATCGGGAATCGGTTCTGGATATGTGAGTACTTTGTGGTTTTCGTAAAGGCGCTGCATAATATTCAGGTCTCTTTTGCAGAAAAACCATATTTCAGGTTGGCTTCCCTCTGCAAAGTTGTCAGGTCGTACAGGCCCGGGGCCATAGTCTTTTTTTGCTTTTTTTTCTCTACACTGGTTATTTCCAAGAGCAGCGTTCTCCAGCCTGCCTTTGATCTGCTCTGCCCTTTCCCTGGAAAAGTACGGAAGCTCTTTGTTTTCTCATCTCCAGGTCCATTTCACATCCTGGGTCTCCAGAGAAATACCATAATATTTCTTTGGGGAACAAATTTGCGGATTTCTTCTTCTCGCTTTGCGATCATGGCAAGGGTTGGGGTCTGCACCTGCCACAGGAAAGCTGGGCGTTGTATTTACAGGTGAGAGCTCTGGTACCATTCATTCCCACCAGCCAGTCTGCTTCTGCCCTTGCAACAGCTGCACGGTAAAGATTATCATAGTCATGCCCTGTCTTTCAGATTGGCAAAGCCTTCTTTAATTGCTTTATCTGTGACTGAGGAAATCCACAGTCTCTTAATTGGCTTATGGCAGCCTGCTTTTTCCAGAATCCAGCGGGCAACAAGTTCTCCCTCCCGGCCTGCATCTGTGGCTATAATGATTTCTCCAATATCTTTTCGGAAAAGCTGAGTCTTTACTACGGAAAATTGCCTGCCTGTCTGGCGGATGACTACCAGCTTCATCTCCTTGGGGAGCATGGGCAAGGTCGCCATTTCCCATTTTTCATACTTTCTTGTCATATTCTTCCGGGTCAGCCAGGGTTACAAGATGTCCAAGTGCCCAGGTTACTACATAGTTTTTGCCTTCTGAGAATACCACCATTTTTCTGGTTTGCGCCAAGAACACGGGCAATGTCTCTGGCGACGGACGGTTTTTCCGCAATTACAAGTGATTTCATGTATACACTCCTGATTATTTTCGTATTTGATGATGTCTGCTTAGCAAACAGTGAAATCCTCTCCATAATTGTTAAGGAATAGTTACATTATAACACACTTCAGAAATTTTTAAGAATATTTTGTTAAAATTAATTTGTAAACGATCCCCACCAATGCTATTATGTAACCATAAAGACAGAGAATCTACATCGCAAGGCTTCAGGTTCTTTGCCACAGAGCATGCCCCCAAATACTTTCCCTGATATGTGCTTCACAATTTATGGGAGATTTTGCAAACATGTTCTAAAACCTAGGAGAAGTTATGTATTATTTTATTGTTAATCCCAATTCCCTGCTCTGGCAGGGGGACGTTCCATCTGAATGAAATTCATCAGCAGCTTATGCTTCGGGAATTGATTTCCAGTACTGCCTTACAAGATATTCGGACATGCCGCAGAGATTGCTTCTGATGCCTGTGCTCTTGGCACTGAATCTGAGCCTGTATATATCATTGCAGTGGGAGGTGACGGCACCATTCACGAGGTGCTCACCGGCATCACCGATTTTGACCGGGTAGTCTTCGGATACATTCCAACCGGCTCTGGCAATGATTTCTGCAGAAGCACGAGACTCCCTTTTGATCCAATGGAATCACTGGAATATATCCTAAAGGCAGAGCATATCAGCAAAATGGATGTTCCTTACCTGCTCCGCAATAGCGCAAGAAGTCCCGATTCGGTATCAGCACGGGAATCGGATATGACGCCGGCGTATGCCAGGAGGTTCTGGCAACGCCCTTAAAGAAGATATTCAATCGTCTTGGGCTGGGAAAGCTGATTTATCTTTTTTCATTGCATTGAAGCAGCTGATTTTTTATTAATCCAGGAAAAATGACAGTGACCCTAGATGGAGAGAATACTTTTTCCTATGACCACGTATATTTTACAGCGGTTATGAATCAGAAATATGAAGGCGGCGGTTTTAAGTTCTGCCCGGATGCTCAGCCTGACGACCAGCTTCTGGACGTGATCCTTGTGGAAGGTATCCGTAAGATAAAGCTTTTATTTTGCCTGCCTACTGCTTTTTTCGGAAAGCATGTGGGCATCAGTGGAATACATATTCTCACCTGCAGCGATATCCATGTACATAGTGCGTCCGCTCTTCCCATTCATATTGACGGGGAATCTGGCGGAATTCGCGAAGATTTAACAGTTTCCATTGAAAAAAGCTCTTTAAAAATCATTTTACCTGTGGTATAATCTCTCACGATTTGGGGGATCCGAATTACAAGACCGGTAACCCAGATTGGAAAAGGAGTGAAAAGACTTGGTACATTTATAAAAAATACAGGCATGGTCTGATCATACTTGCGTATGCCATTGTTTATATGCTTTTTTTGAGTATCTGGAGTGCAGGCCGGTATGGGGATTTCATGTGATCGACACTGTTTTTGATGATTACATACCATTTTGTGAGTATTTTATTGTCCCCTATCTATTATGGTTTCCGTATCAGATTCTCACAGTTTTATACTTTATCTTCAGGAACAAGAATAAAAAAGAATATTATCAGTTGATTTTCAATATGATGATGGGTATGACTGTTTTCCTGATCGTGTCTTATGCATATCCAAATGTACTGCACTTAAGACCATCAGAGTTTCAAGGGAAAACGTGTTTACAGATATGGTAAGATGGCTGTATCGGACGGATACACCGACCAATGTTCTGCCAAGTATTCATGTATTTAATTCTCTGGCAGTTCATATGTCACTTACCAATTGTGAGGCGCTGAGAGACCACAAAGGGGTAGGTATGGATCATTGGTTTCTTACATTACTTATTATCATGTCTACTATGTTCCTGAAGCAGCATTCCGTAATTGATGTGCTGTGGTGCTACGCTGGCGCTGTTTGGATATCTGTTTTCTATCCGCAGAAGGCAGGAGAAGAAGCAAGTGGCATGGCAGTAGAGAGAATTGGACGGAATAATCGCAGGAAACATTATTAAAAAAACGCGCACTTCCAGAAATGGGAAGGCGCGTTTTTTTTTAACAAAAAATACGAGCGACGACAACCGAATATAGATAAAATATGCTGCAAAGTGGGGCGTACAGATTGCAGGAATGATTTTTCAAACAGTCTCCAGAGCGCCCTGATCATTAATCAGTTAAATCCGTAGAACTTCTGGCAAAGCTTGTATGCAGCTACAGACACCTTACGTCCGCCGCGGCCTGGAAGGTTCATGAAGTTACCCATGAGGCTGTGGCGAAGTTTTCCGTAGAGGGCACGGTTCGTGGAGCGGATATATTCCAGAAGCTCCTTCTTCTTGTCGAGAGCTTCCTTTGTGCCGGAGCGGATCAGCATAATGGAGGAAATGGTAGTAATAATATCCAGATAACTGATCATGTAGGCTCTGGTGCGTTTATTCATGCTGCCGCAGCTGGTGTAGGAATTTACCATCAGTTTATTTACGCGGAGCTGCTGGTCGATTCTGCGGATCATAACTGTCTCGTTTACGGACTGGTCATCGCGGCCGATAAAGTAACGGTAGAAATTAGTATCCAGGTAGTACATGTTCTGTACATACGGCAGCGGATCAAAGGCAAAAATATTATCTACGTAGAAGGTATGCTCCGGCAGAGTCAAGTTGCACTCAAGGAGAAGCTGGGTACGGTAGATCATGGAGTGCATGAGAAGATATTTTCCCTTTGGCATGTGACCTACTTCATTCCAGGTGAAAATCTGGTTCACTGGCAGGCAGTGACGGTACTGCATAACCTTCTTGCGGGTCGCACCCTGTTTCTCGTATACAAAGTTACTGATGAGAAGGTCAACTGTTTTGGAGCCTTTTACCAGCTCTTCCAGAGTTTTCAGGATTTCTTTGTAGGATTCTTCATTTACCCAGTCATCGCTGTTCACAACCTTAAAATAGAGACCCTGGGCATTGTGGATGCCGGTGTTTACAGCGCCGCCGTGGCCAAGGTTTGGCTGATGGATGGCGCGGACAATGCCTGGATATTTCTCCTGGTATTCATCTGCGATCTCGGCTGTTCTGTCCTTGGATCCATCGTCAATACAAGGATCTCTACTTCATCTCCGCCTGGTAAAAGGGATTTGATGCAGTTCTCCATATAAGCTTCAGAATTATAACATGGAATTGCTATGCTCAGTAATTTCATTTTATTTTCCTCCTCATGTAGTGTAACGATTCTGTATTTTAAAATTACGCACCTTGCGATGTATTTTCCTTTTTTTCTTTGAGTTATGTTCTCAAAAACGCCAGCTGAACCGTTACATATATTTTTTCATAAGCGCCAAACGCAGAAGGTATGGCGTAGTTTCTCTCTGATTCTTTTTATCTGCAAAAAGAATTCCCGGGGCATGTGTCTGCTCCAGGAGGACACGCGGATCCGGTACGCTTTCATCCGCCACTCAATGTGGGAAAAATATGCCTGGCCTCCGGCAGTTCTTCTATATATAAGGGCTCTGCGCCAAGCTCTTTCACGTATTCCAGGGCTTCCCTCACGGTTCAGGTATCCTTCTGTATTGGGAAGCTCGTATAATCCGGCAAGGAGGCCTTTCGGTGGCCGCTTGCGGATCGCAGTGCAGCTTCCATCCTGAATAACCAGAACGGTTCGCTCTTCCACCACTCTTGGCTTCTTTGGTGCTTTCACCGGAAACTTTTTCCATAGTGCCGTGAAGTCCCGCCTGGTAAAAAGCCTCTCACCGGACAAAGGTCGCATTTGGGCTGTCCGTTGGGGACGCACACTACTGCTCCAAGCTCCATCATTGCCTGGTTAAAATCACCTGGACGGTCTTTCGGGATAATTTCTTGCAATGCGCTTTCTGTCTTTTTGCGAAATGCAGGTCTGGTAATGTCTTCCGAATCTTCCGTCATTCTGGTGACTACACGGAAAACATTTCCATCTACGGCTGGCACCGGAATGCCATACGCTATAGAAGCGATAGCTCCTGCAGTGTAACTTCCTATCCCCTTTAACGAGATAAGAAGGAAAAGTCTTCGGGAAGTCTGCCATTATATTTTTCTACCATTTCCCTGGCTGCCAGCTGCATGTTCCGCACACGGCTATAGTATCCAAGACCTTCCCACAGCTTTAACAGCTTTTCCTCCGGACAGACTGCCAGGGCCGGGATATCCGGCAGTTCCCTGATAAATCTTTCAAAATAGGGCTTTACAGCTTCCACTCGGGTCTGCTGGAGCATGATCTCAGATACCCAGGTGTAATAAGCGTTGTGCTTATCCCTCCAGGGCAAAATCCTTTTGTTCTCATCATACCAGGCAAGAAGAGGCTGTATAAACTCATCTGTCATCTAGTTTCCTCCAAACACACAGGCACTGGATTCTGTATTTCCATTCTGTCAGGTTCTACCAGGCAGTCATAGGCCAGAATATGCACTCCTGCCCTTTCCGCTTCCTGTAATGTTTCCCAAATTCCCGATGAGTCTCCCAGTTGGGCTCAAACCTGTCAACTCCATTCATCTGGATCACCAGAAGAAGATAGGCTTCGTATCCTTCCTGCATACAATGGATCAGCTCTTCCAGATGCTTCACGCCCCTCGCAGTAGGAGCATCTGGAAAACGGGCAATATTGTCTGCTTCCAGGGTTACACCCTTGACCTCAATAAAAGCCTTTCTCTTATCTGAACAGGCATACAGATCGAATCTGGAATTTCCATAGGTCTTCTCCGGCGTTACCTGAACCTTCTCCGGAAAAAGATGTCCTGCCTTTATCCATTCCAGCGCTGCTTTATTAGGAATCTGAGAATCCATATTGATCAGGCGTCCGCCTTTATTTACACAGACCAGATCGTATGCTGTTTTCCTTGCCGGATTACTGCTCTTTTCCAGAAAACCTGAACACCAGGAATCAAAAGCCCCTGCATCTGCCTGTATTCTTTACATGAACCGTCTCTGTCTGTCCCGCAATCTCTACATGTGCGATAAATCGGTTCGGACGATCCAGGAAACGGCCTTCTGTAATATTTTCGTATTTCATAGTTCACCTCGTGCTGCTGCCTGACTCCCAAAACGTGTCTGAAAAAAGGCTTTCTTCAATGACAGTCTTAAGAAATAATGTAACTATTTCACCGCAATATAAAACTGACCAATAGTTCAAAAAGCAGCAGTCACCTTTCCTATCATAACATAAAATCTGCAAAAAGCCAGTTAAAATTGAAAAATCCCATATTAGAGATTGATTTTTTGATTTTCCTATATAGAATAGAAACCGTCAGGTTGCAAAACAGAATGAGAAAAGAAGTAATTTTAGAATTTTAAGCACACCAGAAAGGACTAAAAACCTCAAATGGACAGTATTATTTTTTGATATTGACGGAACTATATGGAACTCCACCGACGTTGTAGCTATGGCGTGGAATAAGGCTTTAGAAAAAAGAGAATCTTGATGTCCGTGTGACAGCTGATCAGCTGAAAGGGCTGTTTGGCAGACTTCTCCCGGATATTGCGAAGGCAATCCTTCCAGAACAGACCAAAGCGGAACAGCTTCGGGTTATCGATATCTGCTGCCAGGCTGAGCACGATCTGCTGCGTGCGATGGGCGCACCTGTTTACGACGGACTAGAAGAAACTTTGAAGGAGCTTAACAAACGCTACCCTTTTTGTAGTAAGCAACTGCCAGGCTGGATATATTGAGCTTGTTTTGAGAAAACAGGGCTGGAAAATACTTCACCGGTCATCTGTGTCCAGGAGACAGCGGGGAAGCCAAGGCAGCTAATATCCGTTCTATTGCTAAGAAATATCAGCTGAAAGCACCTGTTTATGTAGGAGACACCTTCGGGGATTACCAGGCATGTCAGGAGGCAGGGGTACCATTTGTATTTGCTTCCTATGGATTCGGACAGGTAGATACACCGGATTATGTGATTGAGAAGCCGGCGGATTTGTTGAAATTATTCTAATTATTTATACAACTTTTATTAGCATTCCTTACTTTTCAAAAAATAGTGTGCCTGACTCATCACTGAAGTAACGAGAATGCGACACACAGTTATTCAACAGCAGATCGCCGGAATGATTTTTTCAAACAGGCTCCAGTGCAGCTCAATATCCGGATTACAAAAGAAGCACCTGTATATCAATTTCCAGATATACAAGTGCTTCTTTTTTCATCTTATTTCTTACATTTCTTGCGAATCACTACTACCATGATAATGAAGATAACAATTACTGCTGCCAGATAAATGATATCGTACACATAGCTCTTGACCACCATATCCAGACCGGTGAGGATTCCGAAAATGAGCAGAGTCACGCCGGAAACCAGCTGAACCTTTTTGTCATCGTAAAGCTTCTTACGCTCAGCGGCATTTCCGCCTTTCATAAGAACATCTCCATGACCGGTAAGAAGCATAACTCCCATTACAAGAGCTGCTATAGTCAGTATCATATCAAATGAATCCATATTCATATTAACTTATTCTCCACTTCTTTTGTGTTATGCTGCTGCCCGCGGTCTCAAAGACATGCAGCTGTCTTTTTCATCCATCTAGAGCGTGTTTGTTCGTACTCAGTGACCAAAAACTAATTGTTACTGCTCACTGCAATTTTCCGGTCAGATAAATGATCTTTTAGTAGAAGCACACGATCGGCACATTGGTATCAATAATGCTGTAAAAGTAGCTGCTGCATCCAGCGGCATATTGATACATCCATGGGATCCGGCGTAGGTATAGCGGTCACCACCGAAATATGCCTGCCAGGTAGCGTCATGGAAACCAATTCCGCCGTTAAACGGCATCCAGTAGGTAACCTGGGTTTCGTACTCGTAAAGTGCCGTCCGCTTCTTCTCTCTCCACGAAGCACATCCGGGCTCTTCTTATAATACAGGGTGAAAATTCCGGAGGTGTGGCTCTGTCATCATAACGGATATCTCCGGAAACAATGTCAGAGTCAAAAGATGATGCTGCCATTCTGGTAATAGTACATGTGCTGACTACTCAAATCTACCTCGATATAGGTACTTCCAATGTCATTGTATCCATAAGAATTGGCTCTCATGGAATATACTGGTTCCCGTGTAGTCTGGGTACCTGTACGGATCTCTTCTGTCAGCTGTGCTGCTTCTGCGTCCTGATCGATTTTCCAGCCATATGCAGAGCCATAAACAGAAACGGTACGGCCACTGGTCGTATTAAAGGAACGTGTTGTTCCAACTGTATCATGCTCACTTGCCAGCTGTGCCACAAAATCCTTGATATGCTGGGTAAAGGAAGCATCATCCTGCACCAGCTGTCCCCTTGTCATCAAACTGCAGCCATTCCTTAAGGGTGCTTCCGTCAAGAGTGACTGTCTGCTCTCCAAATGTATATAGGTAATGCTGGCCTTGGTATAATTATTATAAGCATCCCTGGTGGCCTGAAGGGTAGGATCATCGCTGGTCACTGCTGCCACTGCATATACATCCGGTGTATTTCCCAGATCAATGGATGTCTGGCTTCCAGAAATGGCGGTGTCCAGTGCCTTATAGGCTTCCTTCACCTTCAGCTTGCTGCCCTCTGTCTCAGGAACAATGGTAAACTCGCTTCCCTCAAGCGCCATATGCATTCTCCGGCTCAACCTGGTTTTCTGCCTGTGCACACTTTAATTCCTTTACTTCACTCTGAAGCAGACTCTTATCAAAAGTCACATTCTCCTGGGTGGTATAGCTTCTGGTCTCCATGAAACCCTTTACCCATTCATATGGCTTCTGCTGCTTCAAAAGATCCAGAACTTCTCCATCAGACACATAGCGGTAATTGATCTGGTTTCCGCTGATGGTCTGTGGCTCCTGGTTCCGCGCGGTAACCTCAATGGAATAATCCTCCACATTGCCTGCAATCAGCTGCTCTGTCTCGTAGGCAGTCTTATTGGAACAGTTGATTCCGTTAATATAGGTTCCTTCAAAGAATCTGTCTGCATAATAGTAACTCACTGCTCCATAGCGCATCCTGCTGTCACCACAGAAAGAATAGGGCTGCCACAATTCCGTAACTTTTAAGTCCCTTATGCTTCTTTCTGGGAACAGGGATGATCTTCTCATCCAGTTCCTCATCAGTAATAGGAACATAGGAAATCTTCGTCGGACGGGCAGATCTGGCTGCCGGCTTCCGGGAGACGGTCTGGCGATTTCTTGAAGTCTGCTTCTCAGGCTGGTCAGGTGCTACAGCACGGCAGAGTCTTTTCTTCGGTGCTTTCTGCCTTTATTGGAACAGGGCGGAATATTTCCACCTGGAAACTCTTTTTCAGATGTTTCCGGTTCATCTGCTGATTCAGCGTCCTCTGAATCTTCGCTCTCTGAATCTTCTTCTTCTGAATTCTTCTTCAGATTCTGTCTCTTCTCGTCCCAGAAGTCCTCTTCTTCCGTGCTCAGCTCTGCCTCATCCTGGTCGTACTCTTCTTCCTCTGGATACTCCTCTTCAGAATCCTGCTCAGCCAGTTCTTCTGCATCGGAATCGTCTTCCCCTCCAGGAATCAAAATCGCTCTCCTGGTCATCTTCATCATAAAAGTCTGCGCTGTGGAATTCCTCATCCGGATCTGCTTCAAGACCTGCCATAGCCGAATCTATTTTATCTTCAAAGTCTCCCTGGCTTCCCCTGAGTATGCTTGTTGTCCTTACTCATGTATAAAACTCTCCTCTGATAAAAAACACTGTTTGAACAAGGCTTCTCCATCTAATGGCGAAACCTTGCTTCATTATAACATATATTTTCCATTTTGTATCTTAAAATGTATATTTCCTTCAAAAGAATCCCTTTAATAAAACTATCTGATACACTTATTCTATTAAACTTTTTCCTTTTGCTTTGTAATCCCTGTTTTTCAATTTTACAGGCACAACTTCTTTTTTTCATATCCTTCATCACATAGAAGTAAAGTCCAATAAGAAGGACAGTTGCTACAATCCATGCAAAAGGACTTGCCATACATGCCATGGTATAGCTCTTTTTATTGAAGCAACAATTGCCATGATACCTCTTCCAACCAGCTCTGCAACACCGGAAAGCATAGGCAGAAGTCCGTATCCCATTCCTTGGAATCCATTTCTGTAGGAATTGACTACAGGGGGGGGAATCATAAACATCCCAACGCATTGCAGATACGTTTCCACCATAGGAATTACCACCTCTGCGTTATCAGAAATGAACAGATAGGCAAAATATTTTCCTACGAAAAAGAGAATAAAACCTACGAGCACCATATGTACAGCCGATCACATCTGCAGAACGAAATCCTTTTCGAACACGATCCAGCTTACGTGCTCCGATATTCTGCGCATTGTATGTAGACATGGCAGTTCCAATTGCTACAAAAGGCCTGGGTAAAAAATACTCTCAATCTTGGAACCGGCTGTAAATGCAGCCACTGCATAGAGCCCAGGATATTCAGGGAGCTCTGCACCATCATGGTGCCGATCGCTGTGATGGAAAACTGAAGACCCATGGGAATTCCACGCTGATCTGTTTCCCTGCAATATATTTGTCAAAATGCCAGTCCTCTCTCTTCATCTTAAGCTCCGGCACTGCCTTCCAGATGTAAATCAGGCAAAGCAAGCCGGACACGCCCCCTGAGAGACGACAGTAGCCCAGGCAGCTCGGTGCACCCCAGTGGAAAAAGATAATAAATACAAGATCAAGCACAATGTTAAGCACGGCCGCCAGGATCAGGAAATAAAGCGGCGTCTTACTATTTCCCAGTGCCCTCAGAATACTTGACACCAGATTATAGAGCACCTGGGTAAAAATCCCCGCACAGATGATCATAATGTAGCCGTATGCTCCGTCAAAGATATCCTCTGGCGTATGCATAAACACTAGCAACCTATGCATTCCAAGCATACTTACAGCTGTCATAACAACTGCGATGACCACTGAAAGAATCGCTGCATTTCCAACCGTCTTACGCATCTCATCCATTCTGCCGGCTCCGAACTTGAGAAGTAAGAACCGTAAATCCTGTAGTCAGCCCCATCAGAAATCCAATAATAAGGAACGTAATGGTCCCAGTGGCGCCTACCGCTGCCAGCCCCTTGGTTCCAACAAACTTTCCAACAATAACTGCATCTGCCATACTGTACAGCTGTTGAAAAACATTTCCCAGAAATACAGGAATAGTAAAATTCAACAGCATTTTCATGGGCTTTCCCACAGTCATATCTGTCTGCATATTCTGTTTTCCTCCAAAAAAAAAATATCATTTTAGGAGGATTATAGGCGATATTTTTCTACTTTCAAGCCCCTATTTTTATTATTTTGCAACTATTCCGCAGGTACTGTTCCGCACGTTTTTTGTGAACAAAGTTCACAGAAAGCCCGAAAATTGCAACGCGAAGTATGCAAAGCGTGTTACTGGTCACGGAGAGAACAGTAACACACTGTGAAGGTACTGAACAATTACATTATTTAAGCGCTTGACAAAAACCATTTTCTGCCATACTATAAGAACCACATAACGAAATGTTAACGTGTGAAAGACATCTGTCTTTTTCGCGCTTACGTTTTATATCTGCTGCCAGACTATGAACGGGAACCACGATCAAACGGCAGCACTACTATTTTTAAGAAGGAGTTCCCCATGGGAGAAAAAGTTATAAACGCAGCCCTGCTTGGGCTTGGAACAGTTGGAACCGGTGTTTACAAGGTTCTGAAGAACCAGGAAGAAGAAATGACAGCCAAGATCGGCTGCAAGGTTAAAATACGCAAAATACTTGTCCGCAACCTGGAAAAGGCAGCTGGCAAGGTAGATGATCCGGCTGTCCTTACCAATAGCTGGGAGGATATTAAAGCAGATCCTTCCATTGACATTATAATCGAACTGATCGGCGGAATCGAACCTGCCAGAACCTATATTTTGGATGCTCTTCACGCAGGCAAGCACGTAGTAACAGCAAACAAAGATCTGATTGCCGTCCACGGAAAAGAACTTATGGACACAGCCAGAGCTTCCCATGTGGATTTTTCTCTTTGAAAGCAGCAGCAGGCGGAATACCTATTATCCGTCCTTTGAAACAGTGCCTGGCAGGCAACCACATGAGCGAGGTCATGGGTATTGTAAACGGTACTACCAACTTCATCCTCACAAAATGTCCCAGGAGAATATGGAGTTTAAGGATGCCCTGGCACTTGCAACAGAACTTGGATATGCGGAGGCTGATCCGACTGCTGATATCGAAGGTCTGGATGCAGGACGTAAGGTGGCTATTCTCGCCAGCGTTGCTTTTTAATTCAAGTGGTATTTGATGATGTTTATATCGAAGGAATCACAAAATTTCCGCCAAGGACATCCGCTATGCAAAAGATGGGCTGTGCCATCGCTTCTTGGTGTTGCCCGCAATACTGAGTCCGGTGTAGAAGCTTACGTCTGCCCGATGCTGATTCCAAATGATCATCCTCTTGCAACCGTTAATGATTCCTATAATGCGGTCTTTGTCCATGGAGATGCTGTAGGGATGCCATGTTCTTCGGACGGGGTGCAGGCGAGTTCCTACTGCAAGTGCTGTAGTTGGAGATATTTTTGATATTGTGCGCAATATGGAAGCAGGCTGCTGCGGCCGTATCGGATGTACCTGCTATAAACAGCTTCCTGTGAAAAATGGAAGATACCTACAACCGTTACTTCCTTCGCCTTCAGGTAGAAGACCGCTGCGGTGTACTTGCTGAAATGACAGAGGTTTTCTTGCCAAATATCACGTAAGCATTGCCCAGATCATCCAGAAGGACAGCCAGAACCAGGACGACCATCTTGCAGAGGTTGTTGTGATCGCTTCAAAGGTTCGTGAGGGTGACTTCAAGACAGCGGTACAGGAGCTTTCAATAAGTCTTCGGTAAAGCGTATTTCAAAGACTATCGAGTTTATAGGAAGTAATTAGAAAAATCAAAATTATATTGTACATATGTTTATCTTAAGCATACAGTCAAAGGCACGATTCGTTCGTGCCTTTTTTATATAATAAGCTGTTATATAAAAAGCCTGCCAAGGCAGAATTCTTTCTCATCAGAACTCCCATAGTAAATACTGCTAAAAAATAGTTTCCAGAAATAAAAAAAATTGTGATTGAAAAATCCCAGATTTTTGATACTATATAAAAGGAACAACAAAGGGAAATTTTATCATATAAAGGAGTTAATATTATGAGCAAAAAACCAACCGTATTAATGATTCTTGATGGATATGGTCTGAATGAAAGACATGACGCAAACGCTGTGCATACGAAGCGAACACACCTGTCATGGACAAGCTGATGGCTGAATATCCTTTTTTGTAAAAGGAAACGCCAGTGGACTGGCAGTAGGTCTTCCGGATGGACAGATGGGTAACTCCGAGGTAGGACATATGAATATGGGAGCAGGCCGTATCGTATATCAGGAGCTTACCAGAATCACAAAAGAGATTCAGACGGAGATTTTCTTCAAAATGAAGCACTTGGCAGCTATGAAGAATGCCAAAGAAAATGATTCCGCGATCCACTTCATGGGACTTCTTTCTGATGGTGGTGTGCACAGCCACATTACTCACCTTTTGGTCTTCTTGAAATGGCTAAAAAGAGGGACTTAATAAAGTTTATGTACACTGCTTCCTGGACGGCCATGACACCCCTCCGGCTTCCGGAAAGGATATATCCAGCAGCTCCAGGCGAAGATGGATGAGCTTGGCGTAGGTGAGATTGGTGTTGTTTCCGGACGTTACTATGCGATGGATCGTGATAACCGCTGGGATCGTGTTGAGCTTGCTTACAAACGCAATTACAAAGGGCGAGGTGTTAAGGGAACTGACGCAGCTGAGGCTGTACAGGCATCCTATGACGACGGCAAGACAGACGAATTCGTTCTTCCAACAGTCATTGAGAAAGATGGAAAACCAGTTGCCGTTGTTTCTGATAAAGATTCTGCTGTGTTCTTTAATTTCCGTCCTGACCGCGCTCGTGAGATCACAAGAGCATTCTGCGATGACGAATTTACAGGTTTCGCAAAGAAAAAACGCCTTGACCTCACATATGTATGCTTCACAGATTACGATGATACCATTCAGAATAAACAGGTTGCATTCCACAAGGTTCAGCTTCACAATACATTCGGCGAGGCCAGAGATGAGCGCACCGGAAGTTTGTGACAAAGTTATGTTGCAGCAATCCGTTCTGAAAAATATGATGTGATCGTCATTAACTTTGCAAACCCGGATATGGTTGGTCATACAGGTGTGGAAGAAGCTGCCATCAAAGCAGTTGAGACGGTAGATACCTGTGTTGGAAAAGCAGTCGATGCCATCAAAGAAGTAAACGGACAGTTATTCATCTGCGCTGACCACGGTAATGCTGAACAGTTAGTTGATTATGAGACAGGCACCATTTACTGCTCATACAACCAATCCGGTACCGTTCGGCAGACATCATCCCGACTCACTGATTCAGCTTATGGGCATGGAGCAGCCAAGCTGAGATGACTGGTAAAATCACTTCTGTTAGAGAAAATAATCCCGCTTATACAGCTCTGTTGCTTTAAAAGGGTGCTGGCTTAAAATGCCAGCGCCTTTTTTATTATGTTCTTTTTATTATAGCTACAAAAAGAACAGCTCTGACAGAATTTTCTATCTATCACAGCTGTTCTATTATTCCTGATACCTATTGTCGCCAGTTCTTTTCTGAGTTATTGTTTCCCTTATACAACAAACGATCTAAATCGTACTTCCACTGTTTACTACTTCTTACATAAAACTACTTCACTGAGCTCCTTCAAAAGCTTCTGAAGATGGCGGATATAATGAAACCCTGCACACAGAGTTACCGAAATAATAACAGACAACAGTGCAGCCATAACAACATATACCACAGCGCCAGATTTCGCCCCTGCTACCATACAATAAAACAGACACGCAGACAATGCAGCTGCAAATACAGTGGAACCTGCTATTTTTAATCCTTTTCGCATATCTTAGTCCTCCCAGATAGGGTGGCTATAATCATTTTTGTTATGTTTTTCATTTTAAACCCATAATAGAGATATGGCAAGAACAAAATGGACAGGAATTTGAGTGATGATAAAATACGACAGATTCTGGGAGACATTGAAAAAACGCCATATTTCACAGTACTATCTCATTAATGAGTGTGGAATCGAAAAAGGTTGTGCGCAGACTTCATGACAATGAAAAATGTAGAAATCTTTTTCATTAGAGACCGAATATGCACTGTCTTAACTGTGATCTGGATGATATAGTAGAATACGTACTTAATAACCCTGATATCACTGAGGATGCGAAAACAGCCCAAAAAGAGGCAGCCGCATCACATCCTGCTCACACTCCATCGAAATAACTGGTGCTTCAGACTCCACAGTATAAACCATACATAAACTATACGTGTCTCAGCTCTGATAAACACGTTTTTTGAAAAAGAATAAAAATACTTTACATTTTTATTTTTTTGCACGGATGCCCTAATTCTTTGTTTCGGCTGAGTGGGAGAGTCTGGAATTATTTTTAGAGCATTTTTGTTCTTTTTTCATATTGTTTTTAATTAATCCAGGGTATTAATTTTTTCCATAAAAAGAACCCTGCAGAGCAAAAAAACACCGCCAGGTGACTTTCGCATTTTATCTGCGAATTTTCATCTGACGGTGTTTTATTTAAATTATTTATTCAACCTCTTCCCGGCTCCATACTCAGCTTATGCTCCACTTCTGTGCCAATATCATACTTCTGTCTGTATTCCTTAAAATAAGTGTAATATTCCAGACTGTCTGTAGGATAAATTCTGGAGTTATGAATGTGGATATCGGTTGTCTCTTCCCACTTTTCATAAAGTGCTGTCATGGCACTTGCACAGTGGGGAAGCAATACGTCCAAAGCTGTTCAGAATATCGCTGAACACAGTTCCCTCTTCCATCCGCATTTTGCCCTGGCTGAGGCGCTCTGCATGGCGCATCTTCAGTTCATCACAAAGTCTGGTGATTACTACGCCAAGTGGTGCAACACGCTGTGCGGCTTCTCTGTCATCTTTCATAAATGCATTACAGGTGACATTGATTTCCTCACGAACTGCTTCCATTACTACATTCAGCTCATCCCAGGCTTCCTGTGAGAAGTTAGTGTGATTATCATGCATTTCACTGGACATATAGGCAATGTAGGATGCATGGTCACCGATTCTCTCAAAGTCATTGATCGTATGCAGATAAAAAGGGAGGTCTGGCGCGTCTGGGCGGTGTTCATCTCACGTTTGGTGAGCTGGATCAGATACTCTCAAGACGGCTCTCATATTTATCGATCAGGTTCTCTTTTCTCTGTACCTTGTCAAATTTATCCTGCTGATATTCATTCAGAAGGTTCATGGCACGGTTGACATTCTTGCGAAGTTTCCTTGCCATACCAGCTCATGGCACGATGACACTGTCCGATCGCAAGTGCAGGATAGTTCAGGAGACGTTCTTCCAGAAGATCGAAGTCTGCCTCGTCCTCCAGTTCCTCTGCGCTGTTCCTTAACCAGATAGCAAACCAGTTTCTCCAGCTTGGAAATAAACGGGAAAAAGCACCACAACGGTAGCCACACGGAAAATGGTGTTCAAAAATGCGATGGATACCGGAGTCATGATCATATCCAAAAATCCAAAAATGAATGAACGCATTCAAGGTATAGAATACAATGGACCACAGGATCAGACCGAATAAGTCATTCAGCAAATATACAAGAGCTGTTCTCTTACCATTCTTATTAGCTCCGATTGCAGAGATCAGAACTGGACAGGCTGCTCCAACACCAATACCAAGGACGATCGGGAATGCACTGGAAAATGTCAGGATACCTGTTACAGATAATGCCTGCAGCACACCGACTGTTGCAGATGCACTCTGAAGCACTGCTGTAAATGCGATACCTACCAGAATACCTGCGATCGGATTGGAAAACATCGTCAGCATGTCAATAAATACAGGACTTTCACGAAAGGGAGAAACTGCTCCACTCATCATCTGCATACCATTCATCAGAATAGCAAAGCCCAGCATAATGTTTCCAATATTTCTTATATACAGATCTCTTACAGACCATACGAAGAATAATACCAATGACTGCGACTACTGCTGAAATGGTTGCAGTAGAAAGAATACTTGCAATACCACCGGAGCCCTGGATATAGGACAGACACAAAATCCATCCTGTAATACTTGTTCCGATATTCGCACCCATGATAATACCAATTGCCTGTCTCAGTTTCATCATACCGGAGTTTACAAAACCGATTACCATAACGGTAGTGGCGGATGAAGACTGGATTACACTGGTAACACCTGTTCCAAGTGCTACTCCCTTCAGTGGGGTATTGGTCATCTTGTAAAGGAATGCTTCCAGCTTATTACCAGCAACGGTTTCAGTCCGTCTCCCATCAGCGACATTCCAAAACAGAAAAAAAATGATACTCCTGCACAGCAAAGATAAAACCATTGAAAAAATTGCCATGTTTAATCCTCTGTTGTCGTTTCCCTCTGCCATTTCTGCAGAGGCGACCTTTCTTTTCAAAGTATTTTCTTTTGTTAACGTGGATTTTTCTCAATTTTTACATATCCTTAATCATTATGCCATAATCATAGGCTGATTACAATATTTGATTAATTTCAAATTGTAATTTTGCGGTTCAAAATTTCCATTTTTCTGTATAATCTGACGAAATATATGGTAATTTTCATTTCTATTCAGCTTACTGACGATAAGTAGATACCATTATGCAAGAATCTTACACACAACCGGCATCTCTTATCAGTGACATCACTATATATGAAATTCCCATCTTCTGATTACCATGTAATTTAAGCATTTAATTGCTTTTTATCTGGATTAATATATCTGATCTGCCAGATAATGCATTTAATTGATACTGAACTGCAACAAGACAGGCAATAGCACCAAATAGCATAATCGCAACATCCTGAAAGAGGAATCTGGAATTGAGAATGATTTCCAGACTATATTTTTGTGTCTGCACATAGGAAAACAATAAAATACTCCCTCCAAGATATGCAAAAAAGCAACGTGTTTACTGTTGTGCCTATAATTTCTTTTCCCACCTGATACCCTGTTGAAGTAAGTTCTTTCTCTACCAGACTGTTTTTATGAGTCCAGACTTCATACACAGATGACGTCACAGACAGTGCAGTATCAATGACAGCTCCCAGAGTGCTGAAAACACTTACAAAAACAGCCACATGAAGCATATATTAATACTGATATCTGTGTTGTAATAGTACATAAAATCCTCTTCTGAAATCTGAAGTTCATTTAAGCCATAACTTCCTGTTCTCCACGTAATAGCAAAAATCGGAATAAACAGAATCAGCATTACAAACAGTGTAGCCAGAAAAGGCAGCTCGCGTTTTGACATTATTTCCATTCTGATAAAACAGAGAATTATAATAACAACTCCTGCTCCTGCCGCCAGTATCAGAAGCAGTACGGGAAAACCGGCTGACATCAATATAACCGAAAAAAACAGAATAATAATATTACCTGCCAGTGCCATGATTGAAACAGCTCCACGTTCTCCTCCAATTGTAATCATAAAAAAAAAGCACTAATGTAAGAAAAAGAATCATTATTTTCCACTCCTTTTCAGAAATGGTAGTTTCATGATAATAGAAGAAATAAAAACAGATACTGGTATTGCCAACACAATTCCAATACTTTCTATCAGAAAACGACAGATATCATATGGAATATGATATCGTATGATCGTTATAAACCTGATTTCATTATTCATTTTCAGTATAAACATAGGAATCATGCCGCTTGCCAGAACAAAAAGCAGCACATTTATCATGGTTCCCATAATATCATATCCGATTTCCTTCCGGAATGTATCAGTTTTCTTATAGAAACCGATGGATTTTTTCCGAACAATTTCCCAGTTGCTGCACTGATCGTCACCGTCACATCCATAATCGCTCCAAGCCCTGTCAGCATAATATCTGTCCAGAATATGTCGGCTGAATTACCATGTACTTCAAGGTATTCCAGATTAGAATAATCTAATCTCCATACCTGTGAATAGAAAAATCAAACAACATCATAATCAGGAAAAGAACACATAAAGTCGAAAGAACAGAAGCCCATGTTTTTCTGTGGATTCCATTCAGACAGATCAATGTAGTCAACGAAAAAAAGTGCAATTACATTACATATTCTCAGAATATTCTTTCCATCTCCCAAAGTTGAAATCCAAACGCAAAAAATCAATGTATTCAATATGCGATATACGATCGTATAACCCCCTGTTTTCTCGTAATATAGATCAGAAGAATAATCAGACCACCCACCAGTACGACCAGATAGATCACGTTTTACGGAACATATGGTTTTCAGGTCTGTCTTTGAGCCCATTCAAGAGTACCAGTGTCTCCTTTATGGTATTTCTGCGTCTGAACCTGAGAATTGAAGTGTATTCGTTAGAAAGTGTAATTTCTTTACCTTTATATGCCGTTCAATATCCGGGCTGTAATTTTCTGAGTATAATAATACTCTTCTGCATCCCTGGTTCCTTTCTGCTCATGGTTTCCATTTCTGATACAGAACATATTTTTTTGCCATTGTGATAGAATCTGGCATTAAAACAGGTAATATAACACAGATAATATAAATGCCAGCTAAAAAGATATTTTTTTATGAGATAGACAAAATTTCATTGAATTTATTTTCTCCTTCCAGATTAATATTTCTGCCAATATCGCATTGTACGCTTTTTATTCGATGTTGGTCAATGTAAATACCAGATTATTTGCAAATATTGTTGGCATTTTGATACTGTTCACTGGTAACGTTCCGCGAGGTGTTTTTTGTGAACAAAGTTCACAGAAAACCTGAGAGTTACTAACGCGAAATCATGCAAAGCATGATTTCTGTTGCATCAAGCGTTACACTGAACGGAGGTGAACAATAACGGCATTTTTCTGTCCCGCGCCAGCATCTATAATACAAAAATGGTTTGCATTTACACAAAAATTATTTTTTATTTCCGGAGTTAATAAATGATAGATAAAAGGCCCCAAAGCTCTGTTTCAAAACATTCTGATGGAGCAAAATATATACCTTATAAATAGTTTTCTTGAATCAAGCTATCTCTGTTTAATAAATAGGATAAACATATTCCTCTTCTGACGGCTCTGCGTCTTCTATATCAGTGACAGTAATTTCCATCCCTTTATGTTTGTCATAGTGATATGTACCTGTTACATTTATCCATGCATCTGCGTCAAATCAAAAGAGCAGGTACCATATTGGTAACCTCAATCTTATCCCCTCAACCTTTGTTGCAAAATCATACATAGGATAAAAAGCTTGCCATAACATTTATTTTTTTCCAGAAGAAGTATCCTCAGTTTCTGCTGCATATGCCAGATTAAAAGAACCAATGCCAAAGTGCTATTGTAGCTGCAAGTGCTGTTCTAGTTAATAATTTTTTTCTCATAATAAAATCCTTTCTGCACAAACCTGATGTTGCCTAAAAATAAAATTTCAAAAGCATATTATCTCATCCGCTTAAAATAAGCGCAAACCATTTGCGTTTATTAAAATAACGCATAGAATACCGGCTGTCATAATATTTGCAAATTATTTGCATTTCTGGAGCATAATTGACTTAGGCGAAATAAAAAGATACAATAGAAAAAGCACATATGAAAGGAATAAAGAAAAATGGCTGAGCGAAACCCTATACTACAAAAACAAGACAGATTATTCTGGGTATTTGAAGTCCCAGAAGGAAAACTCACTATCAGTGTGGCTGATATTGAAAAATATTTAAAAACTGAAGGAATTAAGGTAAATACAACAACTGTATACCGATATCTTGACAAGCTTTGCGCCGAGCATATTGTAATCAAATATCCGGATCTGAACAGTGATAAAGCTGTGTTTCAGTTTGCAGGAGAAGAAAAAAAATGCACAGAACACCTACATCTGAAATGCATCAGATGTGGCAAGGTTGTGCATCTTGACTGTGACTTTATGGATGAATTTAAAGAGCATTTGTATAAAGATCATGGCTTCCGGCGCATTGCAGCAGGGAGATATGTTTATGGCATCTGTCAGGACTGTGAAAACAAAAAATTTCTTCTCCACAGAGCTGACTGTCTTTTTAGTAAACAACAGTTTCCCCGTCTTCCAGCATATCATAGTTAGAAACACCGTACGCTGTTAATTGGCCACGCATCGTAAAGCGTGTAACTGATGCATGAGCAACATTATCCATATGTGTCGATAAAGCTTCGCCTCTGGTGCTGTCAGCGAAACATTCCATACATCCTCAGCACCCATAATCAAACGGCCATTTTCCTTTGTTTCAGCAGCACAACACGAGATGGAAAGCCTGTCAATTTCTCTGGTCTGCCAGACAGTTTTTCCACTAAGGATTGCTGCCTTTTCTTCTATTGTCATCTTTTCAACCAATTTTGCTGTTTCATAACTGTTTTCCATCCCACTTTCATCTTTATTCAGCATTCTTTCTTTTCTTATATCCTCTGATTACCAGTACTTCCATTCCTGCCATGAAAAGTGCTATTACAATGTCGATACCAATTCCTGCTTTTTTTCCAGTTTTCCATACCTGTTTCTTCGTGTTCTCCGTCATAAGCCCAGCTGCTTACAACTGTATACATGACATTTTTGCAGGCATTTCTCATCTGAAGTACAGATGTCGGATGCTCCGGATTGGCTACATTGTTCTTCTCCGTTGAATGTGGACAACATTACATCTACTCCATTTGCCAAAGCTGCATCTGCATTCATAAATCCATGACCATTGTTTCGGAAGAAGTCTGTAAGCGCCATTCCCCTGAATCCCCATTCCTCTCTGAGTACTGTGTTAATAAGGTTACTGCATTCTCCAGTCCATTTATCTCCAAGAAACTCCAGGAAACCATAACTGCATTTGCGCCACCCTGTTTTACAGAAATTTCAAATGGTTTCAGATAGATTTCCCGGATTGCCTGCTCATTTGACCAGACACTTACCATTTTGGCATTACCTTCATACATAGCAAAATGTTTAATGTAAGAATAAACTCCATATTTTCTGCTCCTTCTACTGCTTTTGCTCCATATTTCCTGAAAGAATTCCATCTTCTGAGAAATATTCATAGTTTCTTGCACCAAATGCGGTTCTATGAGTATTCATACCTGGTGCATACCAGCCCCTCTGCACCCATTTCTGACTGATCTTGCCCATGCATTCACCCCATGCCTGTGCAAGTTCCCTTATTCCATGTGGAAGCAACCACAACTTCAATTGGAAATCCAATAGAACCAACTCCTGTAAAGTTGTTATTAATTGCTGCTGGTCCATCGAAATCAAGTGTAGCCACTTTTCCCACAGAGTCCATGGCTGCTGTCTGATAACCAGCCATTGCAATCATATTTGCCATTTCATCAACAGTAAGCTGATCCAGAAGTTTTTCCCAACGAGGATCGTCATAATCAGCATCACGCATATCAGCTAATGTAAGTCCATTATCTGCTCCCGTTGTCGGCATTACATCCTTATCATTGAGATATGTAGTCTTATCAAAGTTGCTGTTCAAATGATATTCAGAAACATATGGCTCACCCAGCTCTGCAGATGCCGGTGCTGCTGTAGCCTCTTCATAATTTGCAAAATGATCTGCTCGTGATAAATATGTCACATCGCCTTTTGCATCTTCAAATACATTTGTTGCTGCAGTATCATCTGATGCTCTTTTATTTTCTCCCTTATATACTAGCATCTTTATCTGCAGTATAAGTTTTTCTGATCCAGCGCAGTATGTGAATCGCTGTTGATAGAAATCACATAATCGCCTTTTCAAGAACATATGCTTTTGCATTATTCTCATCATAAGAGGCCATATCTTCTATACTGAATGTAGCTGTAACAATCTGAGATTCTCCCGGCTGAAGCAGATCTGTTTTTGCAAACTCGATCAGATTTGCAGATGCTTTCTCAATTCCGCCATTTGTATATGGTGGTTTATAATACACTTCTACTACATCTTTTCCGGCAACATCTCCGGTATTGGTTACTTCTACATCTACAGAAATCTGTCCGTCTTTTTCCTCCAGTTCACCCATTTTCTGTTCAAATTCCGTATAACTCAGGCCATATCCAAGTGGATACTGTACAGTCTTATCGTAATCAATCGCACCTTCCTGTGCAGCTGTTTCATAGTACTTGTATCCTACATAAATGCCTTCCACATAATTGGTAAATGCCGGAGCATACACCTGCGCAGTTCCTGCGTTCATTCCTTCAACGGCCATATATCTGCCAGATTTGTATACTCCGTTTTTTCTGCATTATTCCACCACGGAGCAGTCGTCATATCATAAACAAATGTATCCGGTGTTTTTCCGGAAGGATTGACTTCACCTGAAAATACTTTACCAAGTGCATTAAATCCCACATTTCCCGTTCCGGGACACCATACAACAGATTTAATCTGAGGATATTCATCTGCGAAACCAAGTTCAAACTGATTTGCTCCATTATAAACCACAATCACATTATCAAAGTTTGAGCAAACCATATCTACCATATCTCTCTCAGTTTGTGAAAGCTGTAAATAATGCTCTCCCTCAGGAAAATCATCATATTCATCTGAATTATTATCATATGCTGCTTTTTTCTTACATCCATAGGAATATCATTATGACCTTCACCTGCTTTTTCTGGAAAGAACCACAACTGCCACATCAGAATACGCTTTCGCACTTTTAATAAGCTCATCACTGTAAGTATCTACAGGTGGCTCCGGTAATGTCCAGCTCTGTTTCTGGATAGACATTTCCGGATTATCTGCACCATAATTGTTATAAAAATCAACCAGTTCCTGGTTAATAGAAAATCCGGCATTTTCAAGTCCCTGATTCAGACTGACAATATCATACAGATCATTAATTCCACCGGAACCAGCTCCTACCGTAAGCCGGATTAATAGATTCCCAGCCAAAAATATTCAGTTTTTTGTTTCATTTAAAGGAAGCAAGACTTTCATTCTTCAGAAGAACAATTCCGTCTTCCATAATTTCTTCTGCTACTTCTGCAGCTTCCTCATTTGTTTCATCGCTTAAAGTTCCATTTCCGTTGCCAGTCCAATCAACGTAGACATTGGTCCAAAACAGATCATATTCACGCAGACAACAACTGCAAGAACCATTGCGATCACAGCTTCTCCTCTTATCAGAAATCTTTTGTCCCTGGACATCCTGCGGCATGCGATCATAATTACGATTCCAATTACAAGTGCGGCAGCAATACCGATAATATACGGTTTGCATAATTGTAATACCGCCAGAACATCTTCCATTTCAACACTGATCATTCTCTTTAAATAGAAAGTAGAAATTCTGTTAAGTTTTCAATAGCATCTGGTTTTTTTCTGATAGTTCTTTCCCCATCAGTCCCTCTCCCGTAATACTAGGATCCGCAGCCAAGAGATACAGCGACTGACTTGAATTCCATACAGCTTCATACATCATTTCCTTATTCTCTTTTGTTACTTTATTGAGAACGTAATAAAATGGTTTTCGAATACTTTCCGATAATTCCCCGATTTTTGGAAAGCTGTAGGATTCATAGGATGGATCTATGATTATCAATATCAAATCTACACCGTTATCAATTCCACGTCCAAAGTGTTCAATACCAGCCTCCATATCCATTAGCGCAAATTGGTCTTCTTTAAGCCTGAGATTTTGGATAAATTGAGTCATAACAGTTCCCATAGCACAAGAACACCCTTCATTTGCTTGATGAATTTTTCCACTGCTCATCAGTTTTACACCGTCCTTCAGACTATAATAATCTTCCGGTTATCATCTATTGTCCAGGTTTCCAAAAACTGATGAGTAAATTTTGATAACATCATATCATTTAAAACATTTTGTTTACCACCGAAATAGTCTGTAAAATCTCTGGGAAGCTTCATACCTAGCTGTCGGTGTAGACCATAATTAGATTCATCGGAATCAAAATTTTTTCCTCGTCTGGCTAAAAGCCTTAGCCAAAAGACCATACCTTTTTCCGCAAACTGCTATTTTCATCTCTATATTTTTCCTCTTTCTTTTTTTCTAAATGTTAAGAACGTTATCAGGCCACAGGTCTAAATGCTTCTTACTCCACTTCCTCCAGTTCTGTTCCTTCTGGAAGAATATATCCGCAGTTATCACATACTCCATCCCCTGCAAGTATCCGTCTTTCACAAAGGCTTCAATGCCTCCCGGTTCATGACAGCGTGGACAATCTAATTCCTGTATCTTTTTCTGATTTCTTACATCCTGGCAATTGGCAAATTCAATTTTACCCATAGTGATTCCTCCATTTTCATTCCATATCAATTTGTCTTCGCAAAAAGTTCCTACCATACGGGAAAAATTGCTGATATTACGAATATAGGCAAAGTCTTTTCCATAGATTCTCTTTTTCCACGGAGAGTTCTCTTCTTCATTCCCTACAAAAATACCAATTACGAAAATCCCCTGATTTCTGGCCCGACGCACCTCATATGCAGTATCTTTCACAGCTCCTTCTCCGTCATAGATCTTGGGCTGGCGGGGTCCTGGTCGTTGTATGCTCATATCACAGGGTTTACCATCATAATACGATTAAAATCTTATTTTTTCCGGTCGCTCCATGAGAGAGGAACCGACTGTTTTCAGTGCAAGCCCGTCTCTGTTATTGGCATATGCACGAAATTGAAAAGATTCTTTCATTTGTTTCCTTGGATCTTCATAATCCCGAAATCTCTGAAGTACTGTATATCCCCAGAAAGCACAGTATCCTGTCACCCGATGAGGAATTCCTGCCTGGCTTAATGCTTCACTGATAATATATCCCTGCGTCGCTACCTGAGCCTGTCTGCCAGCTTGGGAACCACTGGAATCAATCAGGACGTCTATTACAAACTCAGAATCTTCTGATCTCTTTTTTCTATTAAATAACTTGTCATCGTCTGTTC
>VOFH01003603.1_pt1 | contig 37520 bp, 74 predicted proteins | sample 5384091 | NCBI WGS metagenome assembly VOFH01 (sample SAMN12384727, study PRJNA508395) | human gut metagenome | isolation source: healthy gut G | host: Homo sapiens
ATAAAAGTGCCCATATTCTGGAATTTCATTATGAAGGAGAGCATGTGGACGTATTCGAGAATGGAGGACTGGTCTTCCGTTTCCGATATGTGCTGGAGACAAAGTTCAAGGCGAATATCGTTGAGTTTTATATCCCGGATATGACGATGCGTGGAAAAGGATATGGAAGCGTCTGTATGTGCGAGATTCTGGATCAGCTCCGTCAGAAGCAGGTGACTGTGATCCGTTCGCCGTTTGGATATGCTCTGGCACCGATCGGCTATACAGGTCCGGATCAGTACCGTCAGCTTATGAGAGGCTTTTGGGGAGCAACCGGTTTTGAGATCAGTGGAGATGGAGATGAAGCGATCCAGATTTTAGACTGAATGGCGGGAAAGGCTGATCTGAGAGCAGACACCGGAAATGCGGTACAGTAAAAATGCACAATACTGATTCAACAGGCATAAACTATCCTGAAAAGATCTACATTGAAGTGGACTCAGGGAATGGTTTGTGCCTTTTTAATATTGATAGCAGGCAACAGATTTAAAAGGGGAATGACGAATGTATAAGATCATGATCATAGAAGATGACCTTGTCATGGCAGAGGCCATCGCAAAAGAGATGAATGCGTGGGGAATGAAGCGGTTTATGTAAAGAATTTTCAGAATGTTCTTTCCTTTTTGCCGCTCAGGCACCGCATCTGGTCCTCATGGATATCACGCTTCCTTTCTATAATGGATACCACTGGTGCAGCGAGATACGGAAAGTGTCGAATGTACCGGTGATTTTTATTTCTTCCGCAGCAGATAATATGAATATTATCATGGCAATGAATATGGGAGGCGATGATTTTATAGCGAAGCCGTTTGATCTGAATGTGCTGACAGCAAAGGTACAGGCAGTACTCAGGAGGACTTATGATCTGTCGGGGAAAGTTCCCATGCTGGAGCATCGGGGAGCCATCCTGAATCTTTATGATACAACGCTGACTTATGAGGGACAAAAGTGAATCTTACCAAAAATGAGTTTAAAATCCTGCAGATCCTGATGGAGAATAAAGGCCGGCTGGTGAGCCGGGATACGCTGATGACGAAGCTGTGGGAGACCGATGATTATATCGAGGAAAATACTCTGACAGTAAATATTGCCAGGCTGAGAAAAAAGCTGGAAAAAGCAGGACTGGATGAGTTTATTACGACGAAAGTCGGTGGCGGTTATCTGATTGAGGTGGAACGATGAAGCTGGTATTGCAGTATTTTTATAAAAAAAGACAGGTGATCGGATGGAGTATCCTGTGCGGACTGATTTATCTGCTTATCTTTTCGTTGAGCAGGATTGATTTAAAGGCAGCAGTATATCCGGCACTTTTATGTCTGGTTTTGAATTGTCTTTTTTGCTGGCCGGATTTTTCCGATTGATAGAAAGGCACAGGGAGACTGGAGTTTTTGGAAAGGACAAAGGGACCTTATGGAGAAAGTCTCCCAAAAGCAGCGGATCTGTGCGAAGCGGATTATCAGAAGCTTCTGAAAAAGGAAGAGCAGGAATGGAGAGACAGGCAGAAAGTATGGGATGATACCATGAGCGACATGGAGGACTATTATGCCGCCTGGGTACATCAGATCAAAGCTCCGATCGCAGTCATGCAGGTACTTTTACAGCAGGAGGATACAGAGCAGAACCGGGAATTAAAAGCGGAGCTGTTCCGTGTGGAACAGTATGCAGAGATGGCACTGAGTTATGTACGGCTTAATGAAAGAGGCGGAGGATTTGACCTGGTTGCAGCAGAGTATGCACTGGATCCTGTTATCAGAAAAGCAATCCGCAAGTATGCAAGTCAGTTCATACGGAAAAAGATCCAGGTGGTCTATCAGGGAACAGATGAGGTTGTTCTGACGGATGAGAAATGGCTGTCTTTATAGTGGAGCAGATTTTGTCTAATGCAGTGAAGTATACGCAGCAGGGATCGGTAACGATCCGGGTAGAGGGAGACCGACAGCTTGTAATCGAGGATACGGGGATCGGGATCGCGGCGGAGGATATCCCAAGAATATTTGAAAAAGGTTATACCGGAGAAAATGGCAGGCTTGGAAAAAATCTACCGGGATCGGTCTGTATTTGAGTCAGATGGCTGCGAAAAAAAGTTAGGGCATACGATCTCGGTAGAATCCATTCCGGAGAGGGAAGTTCCTTCAAAATCGACCTGAGTTCTTATGATCTCCAGGTGGAGTAAAAAAGCAGTGAGGTTCGTCTTACAAAATGTCACATAGGACAGCGGAAATGTCACCCGATTCGATGGTAGCATTTCCGCTGAATTGTTATACTGACTTCAGTACCTGGGAAGGGTACATGAAGAGTATAAGAAGTTTAGAGAAAGGAGTTATAGAAATATGACTGTATTGGAAGTAGAAGACATCAAAAAATATACAGGCCGAGGTTTGGCGGCAATCAGGTGCAGGCACTTTCCAAAGTGACATTTTCTGTTGAAGAGGAGAGTATGTATCGATCATGGGGAGAGCGGTTCAGGAAAGACAACACTTTTTAAATATCATGGCGGCACTGGACCGTCCGACACAGGGAGAGGTTTATCTGGATGGAAGACCGTTATCTGCCATTAAAAGAAAAGGATATTTCAAAATTCCGAAGAGAAAATCTTGGATTTGTATTTCAGGACTTTAGTCTGCTGGATACATTTAACCTCAAAGATAATATCCTGCTTCCGTTGGTGCTGAAAGGCGTACCGTACCGGGAAATGAATCAGAAACTGATGCCGGTTGCAGAAGAACTGGGAATTGCCGGTCTTCTGGAAAAAATATCCCTATGAAGTATCCGGCGGACAGAAGCAGCGTGCAGCCGCAGCAAGGGCATTGATTACAGAGCCTCGTCTGCTCCTTGCAGATGAACCGACCGGAGCATTGGATTCCAAGTCCACGGACGAAATGCTTGGTATTTTTCAAGGATCAATCAAAAGGGCAGACCATCGTTATGGTAACACATTCTGTAAAAGCAGCGAGTCGTGCAGGAAGGGTATTATTCATCAAAAAGACGGGGAAGTGTTCCATCAGGTATATCGTGGTGAGCTGAGTGATGAGCAGTTTTATCAGAAAATCTCAGCTACATTGACCATGCTTGCGACAGGTGGTGAAAGACGATGAAAAGAGGACTTTATTTCAGACTTGCCGCAACCGGGATGTCGAAGAATAAAAAATTTTATTTTCCGTACATTTTTACCTGCTTCTGCATGGTGATGATGTATTATATCATTCAGTTTTGCGGATCAGTGACGATTTCAGGACAATGAGGGGCGGAGAATCCATGCAGATGATCCTGGGAATGGGAACACCTGTGATCGCAGTCTTTTCCTGGATTTTACTGTATTATACAAATTCATTTCTGATCCGCAGACGGCAGAAAGAATTTGGTCCGTATCATATTCTGGGTATGGGAAAAGAGAACTGGTAAAGATTCTGATCTGGGGAAAATCTGATGACTGCTGTGATTTCGATTGGGGAGGTCTGCTGGGCGGAATTTTATTTTCCAAACTTGCAGAACTGGCTGCAGTCAGGATCGTGGAAACCATCTCGGTTATAAGATGACCATAGAACCGAAGGCAATCTATTATACCGTATTCCTTTTCCTGGCGATTTTTGCAGTGATCCTTCTCAGGATGCTGATCTTTATTTTCAGGACAAAGCCGGTCGATATGATGAAAAAGTGAGACAGCAGGTGAAAAACCGCCGAAGGCGAACTGGATTCTTGCCATTGCAGGTCTCTTATAATCCTTGCCGGGGCATATTGGATCGCAGTGAGCATTGAAGAACCGATGGAGGCGATGCTGTGGTTCATGGTAGCGGTGCTGATGGTGATCGTTGCAACCTATCTGCTTTTTTATTGCCGGTTCGGTGGCATTTTGCAGACTGATGCAGAAAAAGAAAAATTATTATTATAAGACAAGACATTTTGTATCCATTTCTTATGGTATACCGTATGAAGAGAAACGGAGCAGGTCTTGCGTCAATCTGTATTCTTTCAACAATGGTGCTTGTGATGGTCTCTTCCACGGTCTGCCTTTATGCCAGCATCGAAGGAAATTTAGCGAAAGGCTATCCACAGCAATTTTCGGTTGAAATGGCATCAGGAAGTTCTCTGGAAGATAAAGACAGGGAAGAAAAATTAAAAGAAACAGTCGGACAGACGATAAATGGAAATAAAATCAAATTAAAAAAAAAAAGAATATCACATACTGAGTACTGCATGTGTAAAGACAGATGGGAATCAAGTTTGAGCATGAAAATATAAAAAGTCTGGACAGTCTGAAGATGCTGTATATTCTGACCGTTGCAGATTATAACCGGCTGACAGGAGAAAATCTGTCATTGGAAAAAAATGAGTTATATGTCTACTTACCGGATGAAGCATATGAAAAGGATACGTTTCAGGTGGAAGGATGTGGCAACTGGAAAAATAAAGGAACGCCGGACAATCAGTTTATCTGTGGAGATGATGTTGAAACTCTAAATTCCGGTGTGTATCTGATCGTGCCGGATGAGGATGTGATGGATCAGTTTGAGGCTGCACAAAGAGCGGTGTATGGTGAAAATGCTTCCAGTGAAAAATTATGTTATGCATTTGATACGGATCTGTCAGAAGAAGGTCAGGTCAGTCTGGTCAGCGAGCTGCAAAATAATATTTCAACACTCCAGCTTCAGGATGAGCAGTTCCCGATGGTAAATGTGAATGCGAGAGCGGTGTCAAAAGTGATTATTATGCACTGTATGGAGGATTGTTCTTCCTTGGTATCCTGCTTGGATCTGTCTTTATCTTTGGTATGATTCTGATCATTTACTACAAGCAGATTACGGAAGGATATGAAGATCAGGGGAAGATTTTCAATTTTGATGAAAGTTGGAATGACCAGGAAAGAAGTACGGCAGAGCATTAATTCACAGGTCATGACAGTCTTCTTTTACCGCTGGCAATGGCCGGAATGCATACTGCATTTTCATTTCCGATCATAAGGAAGATTTTGAAAATGTTTGCCATGAATGATGAAAAGCTGCTGATACTTGTTATGATCTGCTGCTATCTGGCATTTACAGTTTTTTATGCGGCTGTGTATCTGCTTACATCAAGAGAATATTATAAGATTGTCAGCAGGGATGAAAAAAATAGAAAGAGCAAAATTAAGTTTACTGAAAATTAAGAAAAAACCAGTTTCTTGTCGTTCTTATTCGTGATAAAATAAAATTATCAGAAAATAAGAACGGGAGGAGCTGGTTTTATGATGGAACATACACTGATAACGATTGGAAGACAGTTTGGCAGCGGTGGACATGAGGTAGGCAACCGACTTGCAGAACGACTGGATATTCCTCTTTATGACCATAATCTTTTTGCGGATGGCAGCGAGAGAACTGGGAGTTTCAGATGAAGATGTAGCAAAAGTAGATGAGACGATGCTGGGACGTTTTCTTTCCGGTTATGTGGCAGGCAGCGGTGAATATACAGCATTTATGAGCGGTGAAGAAGCGGGCAGGCCGTTAAGCGACCGGTTGTTTGAAGCCCAGTCAGAGCTGATCCGGAGACTGGCACAGAGAGGTCCTGGTATTTTTGTAGGAAGATGTGCAGATTATGTTCTGGGAGATTATTCAAATGTGATCAATACATTTATTTATGCATATAAGGATGACCGACTGAACCGGATCATGGATATCTATAAGCTGACAGAGAAGCAGGCAGCAGATAAGATCAAAAAGACAGACCGGGAGAAAAACTCTATTATGAAGCCCGGACCGGAAGAGAGTGGGGCGGATCGAGTCCAACAGTATGCTTTTTAATACCAGTCTTCTGGGATCGATGGTGTGACAGATGCACTGGAAGCCATCTACCGGAAATGGGAATCCAGAGGATAGGCAGCAGGGGGATGACGGAGTTATATCAGAAAAGATACGAAGAGGCATAGAAAATGAAAAAAGAACCATTAACGGTTCCGTTTCAGCAGACGGATCTGTAATGGTTCTTTTTCGTATCGGACTGCGTGCCGGAGGATGACGACGATAGAGATCAGAATGGTCCCATAGCGGATCGGAGCTAGCGGAACCGTCCGCAATACATTCAGACAAAAGCAGAGATAGGTGATCATGCTTCGGAAAAGATGAGGATCAATGACCAGAAGCAATGAAAAGATCAGATAAAATGCAGCCAGTGTCAGTACAGGACGCAGATCAGGATAAAGTCCCAGCAGGCACCCAAAGGAGACGGCAATCGCTTTTCCACCCATTCGCGGATGAAAAGCGGAAAGGCATGTCCGATCACCGGTGCGGCAAGAACCAGTGCGAAGAGTGGATCTGTCGGTGAAAGGACATGCAGTGCAATATGCACCGGAAAGAATCCTTTGGCAAGTTCCAGGAGCAGGATCAGTGTTCCGGTTTTGATCCCGGTGTGTGTGAAAGCATTGAATGCCCCGGGATTTTGATCATCGCTCAGACGGCAGATGTCAATATGGTAAAAATATTTTGGAATCAGGTAGGCAAAAGAATACTTCCTGAAAGATATCCTGCAAAGATGAAAAAAATCCCGTATATCATAAATGATTCCTCTGTGCATATAATTTTTTCAGCGAGACGGCAGATTTCAACAGCAGAATCATGGGGGAATGCAATGATTCTGTTGCTTTTTTGCATCTCAATTCTTGCATCTTCATTCTTCATCAGTCGGCGGCCCAGTGTAACCTGCCCATGGACAGTCCGTGCAGTGACAGACATTCCATGGGATGTGAAAAGGCAAGGTTTTTGTCTCACAGCCGGGGATGGGACTGGTATGCACAAGAGCGATCTGTCGGACAGCCGCTTCAGTGCTTGTAAGTCCGCCGGGTTTGGAAAAGATGACATCACTTGCATCCATATAGGCAGGAACATGATCTGTAAATCCAAGAATCCTGACCTGGGGATTCTTCCCGAAAGTGGTCTGAAGGATCTGCCGTAACCGTCGGTTATTTCCGCAGATTACGACTACATATTCATCTGCTTCAAGCTTACGGATCAGTTCAGCGACAAGAAGGTTGACCTTCCCAAATCCCATGCTGCCGCTCATGACCAGATAGACATGAGCATCCGAAGGCAGTCGGCAGAACTTTCGGGCAAGAGAGCGTTTCTTCTGGGTGGAAAAAGCCTGCTTTACCGGAATACCAAGTGGAAAAAGCCGCTTTTTTGGAAGCCCTTTGTGGATAAGTTCTCCCAGCAGATCCTTCTGAGGGACGATATAGCAGTCACAGTCTGTCTCTTCCCAGAAAGGAATACAGGTATAATCTGTACCGATGGCAATCACCGGAACAGAAAGAAGCCCGCGATGCTTTAAACAGGTGAGGACTTCGGCCGCATAGAGATGCGGTGTCAGAATAAGATCAAAAGAATGTTCTTTAATATAACGATCCAGTCTGCCTGCAAGCAGCGAGTTCGCATAATAGACCGGTGACTTCCGTGTGCTGGAACTGATCAGTCCTCCCACTTTGTAGAGCAGGGAGAAGAAAGCAGGGATATGTCTGACAATGGAAATATAAGCCCCACCGACCATATGGGAGACCGTTTTCCCGCCAAGCAGCATCAGATCCATAAATTCTACTTCATGGCCACGCAAAAGTGCAGCCTCCATAACTGCTTTACCGGCGGAGTTATGCCCTTCGCCGGTATTACAGGATAAGATTAATATTTTCATAAACTTTTATAACCTTTTTAAAATCGAATTATTTCATCATGGATGCAAGGATCTGGTTTACTTCTTTGCCGTCCGCTTTTCCCTTGACTCTCGGCATCAGTTCCTTCATGATTTTTCCTTTCTCTTTTGCAGTTGGTGTCTCAATACCCAGTTCAGAAAGAACAGTCTGGATGACTGCTTTGATCTCATCAGCATCCATCATCTTTGGTGCATATTCTTCCAGAACGCTGAGACGCTTCTGAGCTTCTTCGATGAGATCGGTGCGGTCTCAGGGGTCATTTCAAGAGTCTCTTTTAACTGCTTGATCTCTTTTAAGATAACCTGTCCTTCTTCCTCTTCAGTCAGGTCGGCTCTTTTGTCGATGGCTTTATTTTTTAAGGGATGAAAGAAGGAAAGAAAGTGCAGCTTTTCGCTCTTTGTCTCCAGCCTTCATCGCAGCAACCATTTCACTTCTGATTTCATCAATTTTACTCATGATAATTGTCCTCCTTATTTACTTAAGATACATAAAGATTTTAGCAGATGAAAGAAGGCATTTCAATAAGCCAGGAGGTTTAATCAGGAAAATTAAAAGAAATAAAATCCTAGAATTAGCAAAATGAATAAAAAGTATAGCAAAATATATATAATTTTTAGAAAATTAACGAAAAATTTATAATTGGGTTGACAACTGTAGGATGAGGGGGTAAACTACGAAACATAAAGCAAAGGTGCTTTGAGGAGAAGAACTCAAAGTGCCTTTTTCTTTTGTAAAAAGAATACCTGAACATTTAAACCTCGGCTGGGGAGAGGAGATGCTTCGGAGGTATAAGGAGGAAGATGTATATGACACAAGAAATTATTACTCAGATTGCAGAAACAGTCGGAACAGAAGTATTTGGAATCTGGTTCCTGATCGGTGCAGCATTTGTATTTTTCATGCAGGCTGGATTTGCAGTGGTAGAGGCAGGATTCACCAGAGCGAAAAAAAATGCAGGAAATATCATCATGAAGAATCTGATGGATTTCTGTATCGGAACGGTAGTGTTCATTTTCCTGGGCTTTGGATTGCTGCTCGGTGAAGATGCACTTGGCGGATTTATCGGAACTCCGACACTTGGAATTTTTACCGATTATGCAAACTTTGACTGGTCCAATTTTGTATTTAACCTGGTGTTCTGTGCGACAACGGCAACCATCGTATCCGGAGCAATGGCAGAACGTACCAAATTCTTATCTTATTGTATTTATTCCGCAGTGATCTCCGCTGTTGTATATCCGATCGAGGCACACTGGATCTGGGGCGGTGGATGGCTTGCAAGTTTAGGATTCCATGATTTTGCAGGTTCCTGTGCAATCCACATGGTTGGTGGACAACAGCATTTATCGGAGCCGCACTGGAAGGAGCCAGAATTGGTAAATTTACCAGAGATAAAGATGGAAAAGTAACAAAGGTACATGCATTCCCGGGACATAACATTGTCATTGGTGCATTGGATGTTTATTCTCTGGTTTGGATGGTATGGATTCAACGGTGCTGCAGCAACGACAGGACCACAGCTTGCATCTATCTTTATGACAACAACAATCGCACCGGCAGTCGCAACTGTTGTATGTATGATCTTTACATGGGTTAAGATATGGAAAACCAGATGTATCCATGTGTCTGAATGCTTCACTTGCAGGTTTGGTAGCAATCACAGCACCTTGTGATGTAACAGATGCAACAGGTGCAATCATCATTCGGTGTGGTCAGCCGGACTTCTGGTTGTATTTGGCGTATGGTTCTGTGACAATGTTGCTCATGTAGATGACCCGGTCGGAGCAGTTGCAGTTCATTGCTTAAATGGTATCTGGGGAACAATTGCAGTCGGTCTTTTGCGACAAAAACAGCACCAGAATGTGCACATTGAAAGGTCTGTTTTACGGTGGCGGATTCCAAACAGCTTGGGTAGTAACCATGGCTTGGTTGATCATAACCATGACAGTCGTATTTGCGATGGACGGTAGGTCTTCAGTAACAGAAGAAGAAGGATTGGCAGAACGGAGATTAAACAACAAACTGGACTTCGTGGTAACAGAAGAAGAAGAGATTGTAGGTCTGGATGTGAAAGAACATGGTCTTGCATCTGCCTATACGCAGGTTTCAGTCTGATGGATATCACAGAAGGAACCATGGTGAGAATGAAAATACAGATCTGGGTGAAAAGATTATGATGCAGCATCAAACTACAGAGAAATGCATCTGTCAAAGTTGTAGGTCCTGTAGATCCTGAGATACTGGAATACATAAAGTTGTTATCATTGCCAAACTGACCAAAATATGAAAAACTGAAAACTGCACTCAATGATCTTGGAGTAACAGGAATGACAGTCACACAGGTTATGGGATGTGGTGTTCAGAAAGGTGCCGGTGAGAAATACCGTGGAGTTGAGATGGATGTAACCGTACTTCCAAAGGTTAAAGTAGAAGTTATCGTAGGAAGCATTCCGGTAGATAAAGTGATTGAGACTGTGAAGAAAACTCTTTATACCGGACATGTCGGAGACGGAAAGATATTCGTTTACAATGTACAGAAGGTTGTAAAAGTCCGTACAGGTGAAGAAGATCTGGAAGCATTGAAGGATGTGGAGTAAACGAAAGATGAAAAATCCTATGGTATAAAGATGAAAAGACCTGGTATTATTAATATGAAGAAACTCAGAAATATTCCAGAAAAAAGTTGTCATGATCTTAAAAAATACATAAAATTTTGGAAAAAAGTGAAAGATTTTATGTTAGAGTAAGGTTGATACAACTAGTAAGGGAGGTAGATGAAGTTGGAAAACTATATGTATCTGGTTCCTGTCGCAGCAGTAATCGCCCTGATCTTTGCAGCGTATCTTGCAAGGAAGGTTGGCAGACAGTCTGCAAGGAACTGAAAGAATGAAAGAGATTGCAGCAGCAATCGCAGAAGGTGCAAAGAGCCTTTTGACAGCAGAGTACAAGATTCTGATCATCTTCGTAGCCGTACTCTTTGTACTGATTGGAATCGGAATTGGTAATTGGGTTACAGCAATCTGCTTCGTAGTAGGTGCTTTGTTCTCAACGGTCGCAGGCTACTGCGGAATGACAGTTGCCACAAAGGCAAATGTAAGGACAGCTAATGCAGCAAAAGAGAGCGGAATGAATAAAGCCCTTTCCATTGCATTCTCAGGTGGTGCAGTAATGGGTATGTGCGTAGCCGGTCTTGGTGCATTGGGAGTGAGCCTGGTGTACATTGTAACGAGAAATGTAGATGTCTTATTTGGATTCAGTCTGGGAGCATCTTCGATTGCGTTATTTGCCCGTGTAGGTGGAGGTATCTATACAAAGGCAGCTGATGTCGGAGCTGACCTGGTCGGTAAAGTAGAAGCAGGAATCCCGGAGGATGATCCGCGTAACCCGGCAGTCATCGCTGATAATGTAGGTGATAATGTAGGAGATGTAGCCGGTATGGGAGCTGATCTTTTTGAGTCCTATTGTGGTTCACTAATTTCAGCACTGACACTTGGTGTGGCAGTAAGTGAGGTTTCTGGAGTATTATTCCCACTGGCAATCGCAGGCTGTGGACTGATCGCATCCATGATTGGCACATTCTTTGTAAGAGGTGGAGAAAATGCAAATCCGCAGAAAGCACTTTTACAAAGGAAGCTATGCTGCTTCTGTGCTTGTAATTATTGCTTCTCTGGCACTGAGCCGGACCTTGTTCGGAAATGTGAATGCAGCAATCGCAGTCATCGCAGGACTGATCGTTGGTGTGATCATTGGTAATATTACCGAGTACTATACTTCTGCAGATTATAAGCCGGTACAGGGAATTGGAGAACAGTCTGAAACCGGTGCTGCTACAACGATCATCAGTGGTCTTGCAGTTGGTATGAAGTCAACAGCAATCCCGCTGCTTCTGATCTGTGTCGGTATTTTTGTATCTTATAAAGTAAACGGTCTGTACGGAATTGCCCTTGCGGCAGTCGGAATGCTTTCTACAACAGGGATCACTGTTGCAGTAGACGCATATGGTCCGATCGCAGACAATGCAGGTGGTATTGCAGAGATGTCCGGTCTGGATGAGTCTGTCCGTGACATTACAGATAAACTTGACTCTGTAGGTAATACGACAGCAGCGATGGGAAAGGGATTTGCAATCGGTTCAGCAGCACTGACAGCCCTTGCACTGTTCGTTTCTTATGCTGAGACCGTGAAACTGAAGACGATCAACCTTCTGGATTATAAGGTAATCATCGGTATCTTTATCGGTGGTATGCTGACGTTCCTCTTCTCGGCATTTACAATGGAGTCTGTATCCAAAGCTGCCTACAAGATGATCGAGGAAGTAAGACGTCAGTTCCGTGAGAAACCGGGCATCATGAAAGGGGAAGAAAAGCCGGACTATAAGTCATGTGTGGCTATTTCCACAACGGCAGCTCTTCACGAAATGCTTCTTCCGGGTCTGATGGCAGTCATCATTCCGGTCGTTGTCGGAGTCGTTCTTGGTGTTGATGCACTTGGCGGACTTCTGTCAGGATCTCTCGTGACAGGTGTTCTGATGGCAATCTTTATGTCAAATGCCGGTGGTGCATGGGATAATGCAAAGAAATATATTGAGACAGGACATCATGGCGGTAAGGGAAGTGAAGCCCATAAGGCAGCCGTTGTCGGAGATACGGTAGGAGATCCGTTCAAGGATACTTCAGGTCCGTCCATCAATATCCTGATCAAGCTGATGACAGTCGTTTCGCTGGTATTTGCTCCATTGTTCCTTCAGATCGGAGGATTACTGTAGAAGATATTTGAAATAGCCTGAAACTATGACAAACCGACAAAAATAACTATTTTCCAATCTTTTTTTTGCCATGGTAATCTATAGGAAGAAAAAGATTGGAGGATATAAAATGAGTAAATATCAGACACCATGCAGATACGATTTTGTAGGAAGTTTTTTAAGACCACAGGAAGTGAAGCAGGCAAAGGCAGATTATGCTGAAGGAAAGATCAGTGAAGAAGAAAAAGACCGCATTATTGATGCTGCGATCGCGGATGTGGTGAAAAAAGCAGAAAGAACTGGGGTATCATGTGATTACTGACGGTGAGTTCAGAAGAACCTACTGGCATCTTGATTTTATGTGGGGATTTGAAGGCGTCGGACATGAACAGACCGGTGGCGGAGTTCAGTTTCATGAAGAGCTTGCATCAATAGAGGATACTTATCTGACAGGAAAAAAAAGCAAAACCACATCCGTTTGTTGAGTATTTCAAATTTCTGAAACAATTTGAGGATGAAAATACGGTTGCAAATATACGATCCCGGCACCGGCTCAGATGTTTCAGCAGATGATCGTACCGGCTAATTATGCCAATACGAGAAAATATTATCCGACGAATGAAGAACTGATCCATGATATCGGGGAAGCATATCAGGAAGTCATCAGACAGTTTTATGATGCGGGATGCAGAAATCTTCAGTTGGATGACTGTACCTGGGGAGCAATCGTAGGAGATGCGGCAAAGCAGAGATATAAATTACTGGGGTTGGATCTGGAAGAGGTGAAAAAGAACTTCTGAAAGTGAATAACCTTGCCGTAGAAGGAAAGCCGGAAGATATGGTGATCACTTCTCACATTTGCAGAGGAAACTATCACTCTACATTTTTTACAAGTGGTCCGTATGATACAGTAGCAGACTATGTATTTGCAAAGGAAAATGTAGATGCACTGTTCCTGGAATATGATGATGAGAGATCCGGTGGATTTGCACCGCTGGCAAAAGTATCTCCGGATAAAAAGTTGTTCTTGGTCTGATCACGACAAAGTCTCCGGAACTTGAAGATAAGGAGCGTGTGATCCACAGAATTAATGAAGCAGCAAAATATATTCCTCTGGAGCGTCTGTATCTGAGCCCCCAGTGTGGGTTTGCATCCTGTGAGATTGGAAATAAACTGACAGAGGAACAGCAGTGGGAAAAATTAAAACTGGTGAAAGAGATCGCAGAAGAAGTATGGGGTGAATAGTAACATAATGCTAGAATAACCTGACTCTGCAACCAGGAACAGATTAAGCTGATGAGTGAAACTTCATGATACAGTCCTGTATTTTTGAAGTAACTTGTCAGCTTTTTTCATCATCACCGTGAATGATCAGTACATAAGGAAGTCCAAGTGGAATTGTTGCGAGTTCGGAAAGTTTTTTGCATTGATATCGAGATGCTGGTTTTCTAGGTCTCTGACACGTACATCAGAGGAAAAACCTTTGCAGGTATTGTAAAAGTGACAAACTGTCCGGTAGTGATGAATTTAATATTTTTCTTGATCATATCTGTGGCCTTTCTGTATTGAAATATGAAAATAAAATGGAATGAAATTTGATTTTTCTTCATACAGTATATAATGAGTATAAAATGAGAAAAATACATATTTGCTATAGCAGACATGTATTTAATACATGGAGGAAGTATGGAGATCACTTATGATTATTATCGGATTTTCTATTATGTTGCAACCTATCAGAGCTTTTCAAAAGCAGCAAAAATATTGATGAGTAACCAGCCCAATATTACCAGGTTTATAAATAATCTGGAAAATCAATTAGGGTGTAAGCTCTTTGTCAGGTCGAACAGAGGAGTGCAGTTGACCCAGGAAGGAAGAAAATTGTATCAGCATGTGTCTGTGGCATATCAGCATCTGCATATGGCAGAAGTTGAACTGATGAATGAACAGAGGATGGATCAGGGATATATTACGATCAGTGCAAGTGAGATTGCCTTACATCTGCTGTTACTTCCGGTTCTCGAAAAATTTCATAAAAATTATCCGGGGATCAGGATCCGACTGTTAAATCATTCCACGCCGCAGGCGGTTCAGGCAGTGAAAGAAGGGGCGGTTGATCTGGCGGTTGTCACGACTCCGCTTACAGTAAAAAAACCGCTGAGATCCGCAGTCTTAATGGAGTTTCGGGAGATCCTTGTAGGAAGTCAGGCAACGGTGCAGAACACGAAGATAAAAAGACTGGAAGATATCAGGAATGAACCGTTGATCTGTCTTGGAAAGAAAAGTACCACATATTCTTTTTATTCAAAATTCTTTTTGGAGCATGATGTTGTATTGGAGCCGGATATTGAAGTAGAAACGATGGATCTGATTCTTCCATTGATCTTGAATGGACTTGGGATTGGATTCCTTCCGGATTTATATGTGAAAGATCTTTTGAAATCGAATCAGATCCAGGAGATCCGGATGGAAGAAAAATACCTGCCCGGGAGATCTGTCTTGTGGAAAATCATAATTTCCCGCCGGGAGTTGCAGCGGAGACACTGAAAAAATGTTGTTGAAAGAAAATGGAATTATATAAAATTACATAATGACCATGTAAGAAGAAAAAACTGTGGTTGTCAGTTTGACTTTGGTAAGAGTGCTTTCTATACTGAAACTAGAACAAAAAAAAAGAAAGAAGGAAAGCAATTATGATGCATACAGTTTTACCCAGAGAAGAAGCTGTTGAGGCGAGTTTTTCAAAAAATAGTGGCATCTCCGGCTTCCTGTGAGCAGTTAAGAGAAGTGGTTTATGAACATTTGGAAGATGAACAGATTTTTGAAAAAATCAGGCAGAGCATTTTACCGAAGTTTTATTTCAGGCATACAAGAATGGAGATATCAGTGCATTGTTGCTGGAATTGTGTGGAAGAAGTATGTTTGATCTGCTGGGGAAGCATATTTGATCCCTAAGAAATTTCACGGAAAAGCAGGAGAAAATCCGGTCTTATTGACAGATGTTGATGGAAATCTGCTTCCCGAAAAGAGAAGGAGGTTTCGGGGAGAGAGTACGAGAAGTTCAGAAATACTTATCAGTTACATGAGTGTGCACCCCGTTCAAAAAGTATATCTGGCAGATGGATATGATCTGATTCGTTCCTATACGGAAGGGATGCAGATAGAGGAAACGAAAAGAGAACAGACAAAGAGGAGTACTGGCTCTTTATGCACTACCGGATACGTGCAGTCTGGGGCTGACAGAGGCACAGGCTTATGCAATGGTCTGGGATACATTTCATGAAATTCAGATGGAGGCACCACGGGCTATCGTTTATTATGGACAGGAGACCGGAGTGAGGAAGAAAAAGAATTTGATGAGATCGGAATCCTGCTTCCGATTCATGAATTTGAGAAAAGATGCTTCATCATCTGCACGAAATTGATGGAATTGTCCTGACCTGCAAGGGAAAAGTTACTGAAAAGAACCGGAAGTGCTGGCCTGGATCTGGAATAGGAGCAGGGAGTGAAAAAATGGGGACAGAAAGAATTATAAAAAATCATATGGAGATTCTCTGGCATGAATATACGGATGCAGGCGGAGAAGAACGGCCGGTTACAGAAGCAAGCCTGACGGAAAAGGCATCCATTGTCGGGCGGGTCGGTATCATGCTTCTTTCCTGTGGTACGGGAGCGTGGAGAGTGAGAAGTTCTATGAATACATTATCAGAAGTCATGGGGATCACTTGCACTGCAGATATAGGTCTGATGTCGATCGAATATACCTGTTTTGACGGAGAACAGGGATTTACGCAGTCATTATGTCTGACAAACACAGGCGTTAATACGTCAAAACTGAATCGCCTGGAACATTTTATACGTGAGTTTGAAAAGAAGGATGCAGTATGTCAGGGGAACAGTTACATCAGTTATTGGATGAGATCGAGCGGATTCATGGCCTTTATTCTCCTGTGGCACTGGGGTTCGCAGCAGCGTTGGCATGTGGTGGATTTACGTTTCTGCTTGGAGGAGGTCCAATCGAAATGTTCTGTGCTTTTTCCGGAGCGGGGCTTGGGAATTTTCTCAGGTGCAAGTTGACAAAGCATCATTTTACACTCTTTTTGGGAATTGTATCTTCAGTAGCACTGGCATGTCTTGTATATGCAGGATTTCTGAAAATCGCTGAAGTAGCATGGGGGGTATCAGTGCAGCATGAGGCAGGATACATTTGTGCCATGCTTTTTATTATACCGGGTTTTCCTTTTATTACAAGCGGGATAGACCTTGCGAAGCTGGATATGCGTTCCGGGGTCGAACGGTTTACTTACGCCTTGATCGTTGTTCTTGTGGCAACAATGTCAGCCTGGATTATGGCACTGATCCTTCATTTACAGCCGGTTGATTTTGAAAAAATGTCATTGCCACTGGAAGCGTGGATTCTGTTTCGGCTTCTGGCGAGTTTCTGTGGAGTGTTTGGTTTCTCTGTTATGTTTAACAGTCCGGTTCGTCTGGCTGCGGTTGCAGCAGGGATCGGAGCAGTTGCAAATACGTTCAGGCTGGAGCTGGTGGATCTTACGGCATGTCCACCGGCAGCAGCGGCATTCATGGGGGCTTTGGCTGCAGGTCTGCTGGCTTCTCTGATCAAAAGCAGGGTTGGATATCCGAGAATCTCTGTGACAGTGCCGTCAATCGTAATCATGGTACCCGGACTTTATTTATACCGGGGATTTTATAATCTGGGAATGATGTCATTGTCTGCATCTGCGTCCTGGTTTGCATCCGCGATACTGATCGTTGCGGCATTACCACTGGGGCTGATCTTTGCAAGGATTCTGACAGATAAGACATTTCGATATTGTACATAAAAATATTGCACATAAAAATACCCTCCTTACTGGTTGTCCAGTAAAGAGGGTATATATCATTTCAGGGCCGGTTGCCTTTTATGATTATTTTTGATTCTATTTCTCTTTCGGTTCTATAATCCTTTTTCAGTTTCTTCTTTTGGCCTGTAGCCATTGATATCGTATTTCTCTTCATACTTTTCAAAAGCAGAAAGGTAACGGTCATCTTTTAGCTTACGGACGCTCTTTGTATACTCATGCATATCAAAGTTTGAAGAATCCAGTTCCAGAATGGCAACTGCTATATTGGAACAATGGGCTGCGATTCGTTCATAGTTGGTCAGCAGGTCATTAAATGCGAATCGGTATTCAGGTCGCACTGACCATTCCGAAGTCTTTTAATATGACGCATTTTCAGGTCATTGCAGAGAATGCCGATCAGCTCACGCAGCGGCTCTACTGTGGCAGCGGTGTTAAGATCTTCATCTACAAAAGAGTTGACAGTGAGATCTGTGATCTCAACGAGCCTGTTCAAGAACATCCAGTTCATATTTGGCGGCTTCAGAGAAAGTACGTGATTTTTCATGAAGTTCCTGTGCAACACGGGAAATATTGACTGCATGGTCACCCAGACGTTCAAAATCACTGATCGTATGAAGGAACTTGGATGTCTGCTTTGCCTGATCCGGTGTCAGATCATGCATACTTAACTGCATCAGATAAGTTCCGAGTTTATCTTCGTATTTATCAATGAGATTTTCTTTTTTCCTGAATTTTATTAAACTTGCTGTCGGAAAATCAGAGAGCAGTGCAAAAGCCCGCATGATATTTTTCCGTGCATTCTTTTGCCATTCCATTGACTGCAAGCTGACTCTGGCTGATCGCCAGTGGCGGATAGTTCAGGAAACGTTCTTCAAGAAGATCAAAATCTGCCTGCTCTTCATTGTCCTCTTCAGTGTCTTTGATCAGAATAAAGACGAGGCTTCTCAATCTTGCTGATGAAAGGTGCAAGTACGAGAATCGTCAGAATCCTGAATACAGAGTTCAAAAGTGCAGTACGGAATGGAGTCATAACTTCATCCATAAAAGTAAAGTGAACCACTGCATTGATCGAATAAAATACGATTGACCAGAAGATCATTCCGAATAAATCATTCAGCAGATAGATCAGTGCTGTACGTTTTCCATTCTTGTTCGTTCCGATGGAAGAGAGCAGAACAGGACAGGCTGCACCGACACCGATTCCCATGGTGATCGGAAGAGCTGCTGCAAAAAAGTAATCGAACCAGTGATCGACAGTGCCTGCAGGATACCGACAGAAGCAGATGCACTCTGAAGGACTGCGGTAAATGCGATACCGACCAGAATACCCATAAATGGATTCTTGAACATAGTCAGAAGACTGACAAAGTGAGGATTCTCTTTTAATGGAGAAACCGCACCGCTCATTGTCTGCATACCAACCATGAGAATGGCGAATCCAAGCATGATATCTCCCACATCTGTATAGGGCTTTTCTTCACGAATGTACGTAAGATGATACCGATGATCGCAACGATGGCTGAAATTGTCGCAGTGGACAGAAGCTGGGCGATGCCGCTGGAGCCATCAATGTAGGACAGACATAAGATCCATCCGGTGATACTTGTACCGATGTTGGCTCCCATAATAATACCGATCGCCTGAGCAACTTTCATCATACCGGAGTTGACGAAGCCGACAACCATGACAGTCGTTGCTGATGAAGACTGGATGATTGCAGTTACAACTGTACCCAGCAGCAATCCTTTGATCGGGGAGTTCGTTAATTTATATAAGATCAGCTCCAGTTTATTACCGGCAACTTTCTTAAGACTGTCCCCCATCAGTGCCATTCCGTAGAGGAAGAGGGCAACTCCGCTGAGCAATGACAAAATCATTGTAATTCCCATTTTCTTTTTCCTTTTTCTTAAGTTATTAAGTTGACGTGTTACGTTATTTTTAATGATACCAGGGTCAAAGGTCTGACACCATGTGTGCTCAAGTTAGATGGCAGTATATGGAAATGTCAATGTAAAATATGCTCCATGCAAGTCTGTGGCACAGCTTCACAGTGCTGCAGATTATATTCTGGGGAAGAAGAAGGAACAGCTAAGTTCCAGTGTTATCAAGACAAAGTCGGAGTTATATAATGCTTTTGGCTGCAATCGGGATAACTTTGCAAACAGTGTCCTTATGACAAGGAAAATGCATCAGAAGAAGTATAGCCGGTTCTTCCCGCGGGACATTCTGGCACAGAAGCTATCAATATCCTTTCATCCGGAGGACAATGATAAGCTGACTTATGCAGAGGCTTACAAGATGGCAGAGGACTTTGCTCGTGAGTTCTTCTGGAAAAAGGGATTTGAGGTATTGTTTGCGGTTCATGTGGATACGGAGCATGTTCACGTGCATTTTCTGGTAAATAACTGTAATCAGAAGGATGGTTCTTCCTTTCTATCAGACTTGCCATGAATGACCCGACCACGCAGAACATCCATGATGTGGTAAATATGCTTGAGAGAACCTATCAGTCCATGAAGGATTATCCTAGATGGGAAGAGGATGAGGACGAAGTGAAAGAGTCTGCTTCTAAGGCTAAAAAGCAGGTACCAACACAGGAGTCACAGCCGACCAGAAAACCGGATGTTTCTGTATATGAGGCATATGACGAGTTTCAGGAAAAACATGAGATACCGGAGAATGACGAGTCTTTCTTTTATGCTGTTTTCAACGCTGCTGCGGAAGCATTTTTTCGGTATTGCCGATGCGGCGGATTATTCGAAAATGGCGGTTTGAACCCATCTGCAGTTCAAATAAAAGGTATATGATAAAAGGTTGAGTGATACATCGCCACATATAAGCCGCATAGAACCTGGTCATACGAAGGCGAAGGGGGAACGGAAATGCTCTATCTGCCTCGCCAAAAAGAAATGTGAAACGGGGGCGAAGCAATGAACCGTCAAGCGGCTTGAAAGCAAATCGACCGTTGCTTTTTCTTCCTGCCGCGAAAACAGCCGAGAAGTGACCACCAAATGCAGGCTATGTACAGGCTGAACAAAACTGCATGAATTGACTTCACTCAAATATGACACAGCCCTGATCATAGAGAAAAATCTGCAAATATATCCTCTGTTTCGGATACTGCCGGACGAACATGCAACACCGTCTCCCGATTATTGATCGCAGATGAATTTGACGACCCCGAAAAACTTCGTGCAAAGTCGTCCGTGTGGGCTTACTTTTATTCGGATATTCGTATATGATGTAATATGTTGAGTATTATCCATGCGGAGATGCGGTATGAACGGGATCAAGGGCTATATCTCCATTCGGGAGGCGTCTTACCGTTAGGGGGCGTGTCGGGCGGCGGGTCAATCAGTATTGCACCGAGGGCGGATCCCGGTGCGTCCCGATTGCCCTCGCCTTCGCCACCTTTGAAAATGTGTGCTATCTCGAACGGTGCTGACCGCTTCTCCTTCATCTTCTTCCGGGGCTTCGGCACGGGAGCCATGCACGTCCTCTGCGGCCTGATCGTAGGCGGCGGGAAGATGGTCCGTTTTCCGCTTATCGCGGAGGAAATAACCGAATATTCACTCCTTGAGAGCTGCTTTTTTGGCGGCTCTCAAATTTTGAAAAAATTTTGCGTTTTGGGTGAGAGTTTTTCGATTTTGTACCTATATAAGTGAAGGGGTTTTTAAGCCGCATTTCAAAAAATCCAGAGAGGAGGTTCAAGCGGAATGTACGATACCGCAAGGCGGGTCGCACTCGTCAAGCAGCGGGTGCGAGGAAAACACCCGCCGGAGGCAGCGGTGCGGCATATATGGGCTGGCGCCGCGTGTATGCTGCTGTTCGCGGCGCTGATGCAGGCGGCAGACGCACTTATCGCTCCGGGACAGGCCGCCGCATGGGGCAGCTTCGGCACGATGCTGCTGCGGGAGGACGCAGGCGGCTATGTACTGGTGGCCGTTGTGTCATTCGCGGCGGCGGTGGTCATCACCGCACTGTGCTTCCGGCTCAGAATCAGAGAAAAAACAGAAAAAGGTGCGGCGAACAAGCACGCCCGACACGAAAAGGAGGAGAAAAAGCCAATGAAAAAACGAATACTTAGCATCCTGCTGCTGTGCTGCATGGTGCTGACCATGCTGCCGACAGCGGCGTTTGCTGCGGGTGAGCTACCGGATGTCAAGCTTTCCGTCCCAACGACGTTTGACAAGACAGTGGACCTTACGAAGCAGAACAAAGAATTGAAAATCAAGGACAGCAAGACCTATCTGATTAAAGGGATCCGCAGATCCAAACTGGTATTTTCAATACCGGATCAAAATCGATGGCAAGAACAATACACCGCACATATTTCTGGACGGCGTCGCCTTCAGGCACCCAAGGACGGCCCCTGCCATCGAGCTTTACGGCGGTGCCTCTGCCTGTCTGTACTTTATCGGCGGGGACAGCGAGCTGATCGGCGCGGAGAACTTCGCCGCACTGCAGAAAAACAAAACCGATGGTTATCTCCGGGTTCTGGTGCGGACGGGGACAAAGCTCACGTGTAAGGGCGGCACTTATGGCGCTGGCATCGGAGGCTCAAAGGTCGGAATCAAGAAATTCTCGCAGGGACACGGCGTGAACCTTCATTTCGGCTCTCTGGCGACGGATATCTATAGCGGTGAGATTTCTGCGACCAGCGGCCCATTCGCTGCGGGTATCGGCGGCGGTGCAAACGGCGGCGTCGGCGAGCAGATTTATGTGTATTCCGGCAAGCTGACGGCGACCTCCGTTCGCAAAGGCGCAGGGATCGGCGGCGGACAGGGCGGCCCCGGACGCTTTATTTATATCAGGGGCGGCACGGTGGTTTCCAGCAGCAGGTCAGCTGGAGCCGGAATCGGCAGTGGCGATCAAGACGGACTGAACGAGCGGGAGGATGCACATCATATCGAGATTTCCGGTGGAGCGGTCTTAGCTTTTAGTAACTATGCCGGGCGCGGGTATCGGCGGCGGAAGAGACGGTTCGGGCTGTGACATTTCCATCACCGGCGGCGTGGTGCAGGCACAGGGCTACTTCGGTGCGGGCATCGGCGGTGGCATGAACGGCGACAGCTGGAACATTTTAATCAAGGACACAACGCTGACTGCACTGGCCTTTCCGCTTTATCCGAGCTCCGATTATACAGAGCTGTCTGCATCCGCGGTCGGAAGAGGCTCAAACCGGACGCACTACATGTCAGCGATGAAAAATCAGGAAGATCTGTTGTATGAAGAGAACATCAAAATCGGACCTCGGACGGGAAGTCCGTGCGGCTGGCGCGACAGGGTGGCAGTGGCACCGCAGCCCAGGGACCGTATGAGATGGACTGGGGCACCACGACGGAGCTTCTCATACCCAACGAAAATGGGCGCGTGGACCTGCAACGGCTGAGCCTGCCGTATGCCTACAATTACGGCAGAGTAATTAGCAAGCTGGAGCTGCGCTGCGTGGAAAGCACATGTAGCCATGAATTTGGCTGGGCGAACAGGGATGGCTGCCACATCTGGGCCTGCAAGAACTGCGGTGCACGAGACCCCGCCGCGGAGATGTCCAAGCAAAACGGAAAGCACATCCCCGGCGACTGGAGCAATCAGGAGCAGTTCTGCACTGTGTGCGGTCATGTGCTTGAGAGGGACACGAAAGCCCCTGGTTATGGAAACTCTGACGGACGGCGAAAGCTACACCGTCGAGGATACCCTCGATGGAAAGCCCGGTGCGTACACCTTCACCGTGAGCGACCCGGCTGCATCGGGAGAGACGTCCTCCGGCGTCAAGTCCGTGACCATCAACGGTGTGCCGCAAGACGGCCCCACCTATCGTCTCCCCGCGCCCGGATGGCGGCAACAATGACGCGGGAGCGGAATATACCGTGGTCGCGACTGACAACGCGGGACACGAGGACTTACGGCGACAGTCAGAACATACAGGCGGAACCATGAGCACAGCTACAGCGACTGGAGCAAGGACGGCACGAGCCACTGGCACGAATGCACCGACTATGACTGCCCGAATAGGAACAAGAGCATCAAGGACAAGGCTGCACACGACTACACCGATGACGCGGATACGATCTGCAATGTATGCGGCTGAGCGCGCACCGTCACGCCGCCTGCACCTGCCGAGTATACCATAACCGTGACCAGCGGCGGCAACGGCACGGCTTCCACCTCTCATGCAAAAGCCGTGGCTGGTACGGAATCACCCTGACCGCCACGCCAAACACCGGCTATCACTTCAAGGTGGGAGGTCATGAGCGGCGGCGTGACTATCAAAGACGATAAGTTCCTCATGCCGGGCAGCAATGTGGAGGTCAAAGCCATCTTCGAGGATATGAGCAAGGAGCAGTTTACCCTCGCTCCCGGCGGCACCTATTACTTTGACCTCTCAGGCGAGAGCATTCCCGGCACAGCGAATGACGCACTGCCGGACAGTACAATGCACTATGTTCCCTTTACCTACGCCGGGACAGTGGACGCCTACAAGCTCACATCAGAGATGGCAACCACCGAGGAGGTATGCACAGCAGAACGAATATGCCCACAGCCTGTTCGTGGCGGACTATGCCGTAACGCATGCGGTAAGCTGGGATAAGCTGCATGCCGAAGGGCTGATTTTGGCAAAGGCTACGCTGCCGGCAGCGTGGAATATACGATACGTCGCCGTCCGGGGGAAGTGCCGCTACAAGCAATTATTCACTCGGCACGCCCGAAAGCAACGAATGGGACAGGCTGCTGGACAAGAACGACGGATATATCAAAAACTGGGGAAAGATGGAGTCCTGGGGACAAGATACTTCACCCTATACGCTATCGAACCGTGTGGTTCGCGGGTACCATTCGCCCCGTAAATTTGCCGACGCCAATACTACGCTTGACTTCCCGTACTTCGGTTTCCGCCCCGTCCTGGAAGTCCTGAACCCGGACACTCTGGGCACTGACGGCCTGAAAGCCGTCACCCTCGACCTGGGCGGAGGCAAATTAGGCGGAAGCGCGGATACTATCCAGATTATTGTGAAAACAGGCGAGAGCTTTACCGCGCCTGCGTCCGACGGTCTGACCCGCCCGGACGGAAATACAGGCAGCTACTTTAAGTGGCGTGACAGCAATGGCAAGCTCTACGCACCGGGCGACAATGTTCCGGCAGACGTAACCAGACTGACGGCACAGTTTGATTCTGACACCTATACCGTAACCATCATTACAGAGGGCGGCGGCACGGCTTCAGCCTCTTATGCAAAAGCCGTGTTCGGTACCGAGATCATCCTGACCGCCACGCCCGATACAGGCTACCACTTCAAGATGTGGCAGGTCGAATCTCCGGCAGGGCTTGTAATCACCAACGGCAGGTTTACCATGCCGGACAACAATGGAGGTCAAAGCTATCTTCCAGGATATAAGCAAGGAGCAGTTTACCCTCGCCCCGGTGGCACCTATTACTTTGACCTCTCAGGCGAGCATTCCCGGCACGGCGAATGACGCACTACGGACAGTACAATGCACTATGTTCCTTTACCTACGCCGGGACAGTGGACGCCTACAAGCTCACATCAGAGATGGCAACCACCGAGGAGTATGCACAGCAGAACGAATATGCCCACAGCCTGTTCGTGGCGGACTATGCCGTAACGCATGCGGTAAGCTGGGATAAGCTGCATGCCGAAGGGCTGATTTTTGGCAAAGGCTACGCTGCCGGCAGCGTGGAATATACGATGCGTGCGCCGTCCGGAGGAAGTGCCGCTACAAGCAATTATTCACTCGGCACGCCCCAAAGCAACGAATGGGACAGGATACTGGACAAGAACGGCGGATATATCAAAAACTGGGGAAAGATGGAGTCCTGGGGACAAGATACTTCACCCTATACGCTATCGAACCGTGGTTCGCGGGTACCATTCGCCCCGTAAATTTGCCGACGCCAATACTACGCTTGACTTCCCGTACTTCGGTTTCCGCCCCGTCCTGGAAGTCCTGAACCCGGACACTCTGGGCACTGACGGCCTGAAAGCCGTCACCCTCGACCTGGGCGGAGGCAAATTAGGCGGAAGCCCGGATACTATCCAGATTATTGTGAAAACAGGCGAGGCTTTACCAGCGCCTGCGTCCGACGGTCTGACCCGCCCGGACGGAAATACGAGCAGCTACTTTAAGTGGCTTGGCAGCGATGGGAACCTGTACGCACCCGGCGATAACGTTCCGGCGGTCGTAACCAGGCTGACTGCGCAGTTTGATTCCAGCAGCCATGGCGTGACCATCACCTTTAACGGCAACGGCGGCACGGGCACTATGGATTCCGTGACCGTCAAGGCCGGGGCAAATTACACCCTGCCCGCCTGCGGTTTTACTGAACCGGAAGGCAAGCAATTCAAGGGCTGGTCAACCAGTGCCGACGGTTCGGTTATTTCCGGCACGACCTATGAAGTAAGCTCGGATACTACCTTCTATGCAATCTGGGAGAGTAAAGAGTATTCCATCATCGTAACGGACGGCAAAGCGACAATCGGTGCAGGAAGCGAAATCAGTAAAGCGGCGCAAGGCACAACCATTACTCTGACCGCAAATGCGGCTCCTGACGGTAAGGTGTTTGATAAGTGGGTAGTAGAAAGCGGCAGCGCTACTCTTGAAGATGCGAACAGTGAAACCACTACTTTCATAATGCCTGACAGTGAAGTCAGCGTGAAAGCGACCTACAAGAACGCACCGGTCACCACATATAGCCTCACAACACAGGTAAACGGCGGTCACGGAACGATTTCCGCAAGCAAAACCGGACTGACCGAAGGTTCCACCGAAACGGTTACCTTTACCCCTGATGACGGCTATGAAATCGACCTTGTTACTGTGAACGGCGTTGTAACAGACGTACTTTCCAATATCCTGAATGTTACGATGGACGCAGACAAAACCGTTATTGTAACATACAAGGCAATTCCTCATACCCATACCTACGATCAGGAAATTCAGAAGCCGGAAACCCTCAAGTCGGCTGCCGACTGCACCAACGATGCAGTATATTTCAAAACTGCTCCTGCGGGCGAGATCAGCACAACAGAAACCTTTACGGCAGCCGGTACACAGCTCGGGCACGCATGGGCAAGCGATTGGAGCAAGGACACAGACAATCATTGGAAAGAATGCTCTCGCTGCCACGAAAAGAAGGACGAGGCGGCTCACGATTACGGCAGCGATAACATCTGCGACACCTGCGGATATGACAAGACCGTACCGCATACGCACAATCTGACCCTCGTTCCCGCAAAGGCTCCCTACTTGCACGGAGAAAGGCAACACGGCATATTACACCTGCGACGGCTGTGACAAGTGGTTTGAGGATGCAACCGGTGCATCGAAATTACCGACAAGACAAGCGTAATCCTTGCGGCAACAGGTCATAGCGTTTCCGACTGGAAGTCCGATCATACCGATCACTGGAAGAGTGCACCGTTGTCGGCTGCGGCGTGATCATCGAGGACAGCAAGGCGGCACATACCGCCGGTGAATGGATCATCGACACCCGGCAACAGCTACCACAAAAGCGGCTCAAAGCATAAGGAATGCACCGTCTGCAGTTATACGATGGCAACCGAAACCATCCCGGCAACCGGCGGCGGTGAGCATACTCACAGCTACGGCTCCGACTGGAAGTACGATGCCGACAACCACTGGCATGAGTGCTCCTGCGGAGATAAGGCCGATAAGGCGGCACACGACTTCAAGTGGGTTGTTGATAAGGAAGCGACCGCAACCCAAAAGGGCTCCAAGCATGAGGAGTGCAAGGTTTGCGGCTACAAGAAGGCGGCAGTTGAGATTCTGGCTACCGGCTCCACAACAAAAAACCGACCGATCCTACGCAAACCAACTCGAACACCGGTGCAGAAGGCCCAAAACCGGTGACAACAGCAATATGATCCTCTGGATCGCACTGCTGTGTATCAGCGGCGGCGCCGTGATCGGCAGCGCCGCTTACAGCAAAAGAAGAAAGAAGACGCTGAATAAATCAGCTGCGAACCTTTGAGCAAAGGGTGGTGACGGACATTGCCGTCATCGCCCTTTCGCTTGGAATGGAGAAGAACCACATGATGCAGGATTATCAATCGAACCGCCCCGTCAGGCAGCAACCGCCGGGACGATTCCCGAACGAGTCAGATCGAACGGTAGAGAGAATCAGAAAAAGGAAGAAAAACAGACGCAGCACCGTATGGTGCTTTGCGGTGCGATCGCCGCACTGGCGGTAATCATCGTTGGCATTATACTGCTGGCAAAAGGCTGCTCCGGCGGCACGGACGCACTTGCAGGCACATGGGAGTTCGACGGAACGACCACCTATTCCTTTGACGGCAGCGGAAGCGGCGCAATGGAGCTGCCCTCCATATCCTACGAATTCACCTATACCATCGACGGCAACAAGCTCATGATCGATTACGCCAATGTCGGTGCGGGATTCCGAATATGAATTTACCGTTGACGGAAATACCCTTACCTTGATCGGTGACGAGGCACGGTCGGCGGGACATACGAGCTGAAAAGAAGCTCAAAGAAATAAGGGCTTCCGCAAAAACAACAGGAGTGACGCTATGGCAGAATCCAAGAGCAGACTGTTACACATATTGAAATACCTTTGGCAAAACACGGATGCCGGGCATTATACAACAACGGCGGACATCCTCACCTATCTGAAGACTGATATTCCGGCTTCCTGGGAAGATCGGATGAAAATCTGGCAGACTTTTCTTTTGTGATATAATGAAGAAATCAGAAAAGTCAGATTAAATCAATGCACATGGAGGAGACCGAACATGACAGATGAAAGATTAAAGCAGCAGTTAGAGTTTGTACTGGAGATTGATAAGAAAAAAATATTTTCCGTCAGACGCATCTTTCAGGACACGGAAGAAATGAAAATGATGCAGAGCATGCATGGCATATGGCAATCATGGCATATCTGTTAAGAGAATATTCAAATGAAGAGATAGATATTGCAAGGGTGATGCTGATGTGCCTGATCCATGATATTGTGGAGATTGACGCAGGTGATACTTATGCGTATGATGCTGAAAATCTGAAGACGCAGAAAGCAAGAGAAGATACTGCAAAGGAAAGAATCTTTCACTTCTTCCATCGGAACAGAAAGAAGAGATGATTGCATTATTTGATGAGTTTGAAGCGTATGAAAGTGCGGAATCAAAATTTGCACATGCAATGGATAATCTTCAGCCTCTGCTTTTAAATAACAGTAATGGTGGTGCGGACTGGCGAGAGCATCAAGTGACGGCAGAGCAGGTATACGGCAGACAGAGTAAGACACAGAAGGGATCAGTGAGATTATATGAAGTGATCAATCAACTGCTCCGGGAGAATATAGAAAAGGAAATATTCTTGTATAATCCCCCCATGATTTCCACATACCAACTCCAAAACTAATATATAGCAAAAGCGTGGAAAGATTCATGCCGAGGTATGGAATTGGAGGAAAATATTTGTGAAAGCGACAGGGATAGTCAGGCGGATCGACGATCTTGACGGGTTGTCGTGCCAAAAGAAATCAGAAAGACACTGAGGATCAGGGAAGGCGATCCGCTTGAAATTTTTACAGACAGAGAAGGAAAGATTATTTTAAAAAAGTATTCCCCGGTGGGAGAACTGGGGGCGAATGCAGCTATTTTAGCAGAGAGTATTGCAAGAACACTGGGTTGTACCGTCTGCATTACCGATCTGGATCAGGTGGTTGCAGCGTCGGGGGCAGGGAGCAGAGAGCTGAAAGGGCAGTATATCAGTGAAGAACTGGAGCATATGATACAGGAGCGAAAGCAACGTACTGCGAAAATAGGAGAGAAGCACTATGTTCAGGCGGTACAGGGGATGGGAGAGTTCTGTCTGGAGACAATCTGCCCCATCATCAGTGGAGGCGATGTGACAGGGGCTGTGCTGCTTCTGGAAAAGAAGAAAAGAAAAATCCTGAGCTGGATGAGAAAAATGGCTCAGGGGGCAGCAGATTTTCTGGGAAGGCAGATGGGATAAGATGATCCGATGTCATAATTTCAGGGGATCAGCTCATAAACTATAGCAGTTGGAGAGAGAGTACTGTAGTTTATGAGAAACCCGGGAGGAGACAGATGGACAGGAAAAATGAGAATCAGTTTCAGTTGAAAAAGACGGCGTCAGATATGGTGAAATCGTTGCTTATTGCGTATGTTGTTACCGGCATCTTTTTACTTATCCTGACGCTTCTGCTTTATAAGATGGGGCTGAGTGAACAGAAGGTAAATATTGGAGTGATCCTGATCTACGTAATCGCAACGTTTTCAGGAGGATTTGTAATGGGGAAACTTTCCATGACGCATAAATTCCTGTAGGGGACTTCTGACAGGAGTGCTGTACTGGGGGCTGCTGATGCTGATCTCTTTTGGAATCTATCATTCACTGCAGGCTGAAATGGGAAGCCTTCTTACAACACTTCTTTTATGTGCAGGTGGAGGAATGCTGGGAGGAATGGTTTCCCTGATTGCTGAGTGATTCTGTAAAAGTTAAATTGAAAATGTTCCTGATTCTGTAAAAGAGGAAAAAACTCTTTAAAAAAGCACCGCCTTATGCTATAATAGCAAAAGCAATATGTTCGATAGAGGAGGAATAGAAATGAAGCATATTAAGACGCTGAATACTCAGACACTGAATCATACAGTAAAAAAAGGCGGATGCGGTGAGTGCCAGACATCCTGTCAGTCAGCATGCAAGACATCCTGTACAGTAGGAAACCAGACTTGCGAGAACAGAAAATAATGCGGCATTGACCCGGAATCTTGAAGGGAGGGCAGCGATGAGAGTCGCTGCCTTATGCTTGTCTTAAGGGAAAGTTATAAAATACAGAAAGTGAGGTATTGGTGTGATACATCAGTATCAGAATAATGGATATAATATCGTTCTTGATGTAACAGTGGTGCAGTTCATGTAGTGGATCAGGAAGCTTATGATGTGATTGCAGTCCTGAATGAAATGAACGCAGAACATACACCGGAGACGCTGAAGGCACCGGAGACGGAAACGGTGTTGAAAGAAAAGCTCGGGGACAGATATACGGAGGAAGACCTGAAGGATATTCTGGATGCGGTGACAGAGCTGACAGAGCAGGGAAGACTCTTTACAAAGGATATTTATGAAAATTTAATCGGTATTGTCAAGCAGAGAAAAACCGTAGTCAAAGGCGTTATGTCTGCATATCGCACATGACTGCAACCTTGCCTGTCAGTACTGTTTTGCAGAAGAAGGAGAATACCACGGAAGACGTGCTTTGATGTCCTTTGAAGTTGGAAAGAAAGCACTGGATTTCCTGGTGGCAAATTCTGGAAGCAGAAGAAATCTTGAAGTAGATTTCTTTGGCGGTGAACCTCTGATGAACTGGAAGGTTGTCAAAGGAACTGGTTGCTTATGGAAGAGAGCTGGAGAAGCAGTATGATAAGCATTTCCGTTTTACACTGACAACGAACGGGGTACTTTGAATGAGGAAGTACAGGAGTTCGTGAACCGTGAGATGGATAATGTAGTGCTGAGTCTTGACGGACGAAAAGGAAGTCAATGACCGGATGCGTCCGTTCAGGAATGGAAAAGGAAGTTATGATCTGATCGTTCCAAAGTTCCAGAAATTTGCAGAGAGCCGGAATCAGCAGAAATATTATATACGTGGTACATTTACAAGAAATAATCTTGATTTTTCAAAAGATGTGGAGCATTTTGCAGATCTTGGATTTGAGCAGGTATCAATTGAGCCGGTTGTCGGTGAAGATACAGATCCATATGCGATCCAGAAAGACGATCTCCCACAGATCTTTGAAGAATATGACAGACTTGCAAAGATGATCATCGACAGGGAAAAAGAGCGGAAGAGGATTCAATTTCTTCCACTTTATGATCGACCTTGAAGGAGGTCCGTGTGTGTCGAAGCGTCTTTCCGGATGTGGATCCGGAACCGAATACCTGGCTGTGACACCGTGGGGAGATCTGTATCCGTGTCATCAGTTTGTAGGCCAGGAAGAGTTCCTCATGGGAAATGTCGATGAGGGCATTGTGAAACCGGAGATTGCGGAAGAATTTCGCGGATGCAGCGTTTATTCGAAAGAAAATGCTGTAAGACCTGCTTTGCAAGGTTTTACTGCAGTGGTGGCTGTATGGCAAATTCTTACAAGTTCCACCATACCATCAATGATACATATGAAGTGAGCTGCGAGATGGAAAGAAAGCGTGTGGAATGTGCGATCATGATAAAAGCTGCGTTGGCAGACAAGTAAGAAAGGAAAATGAGAGATGAAAAAAAAAAAAAAGTTTTCTCAGCCTGTTCCTCGTCATTGCCGTAACGGTACTCTTTGGAGTATCTTGTATGTATGGTGTTGACCTGAAAGGAACAGGAGCTGCGAAGAACATCAATCTCGGCCTTGATCTTGAAGGTGGTGTAAGTATCACTTATCAGGTTAAGGGAGACAAGCCGTCCCAGAAGGACATGGAGGATACTGTATACAAGCTGCAGAAGCGTGTAGAACAGTACAGTACAGAGGCTCAGGCTTATCAGGTAGGAGATAACCGTATCAGTATTGAGATCCCTGGTGTAAATGATGCAAATGCGATCCTGGAAGAACTGGGACAGCCGGGTTCACTTTACTTTATCAAGCATAAGGACAGTGCCGGTGAAGAGAACTATACGCTTGGCTCTTCGGGGATGTGCTGAATAAGACGATCGATGAACTCAAAGAAAGCGACTCGATCGTACTGACCGGATCAGAAAAAGACTGCTTCTGCCGGACAGATCTCTGATTCTACAACCGGAAACAAAGAGTATGTTGTGGATCTGGAACTGACAACAGAAGGTACATGAAAAGTTCAAAGAGGCAACCCAGGAAGCTGTTAATAACAGCAATGATACGATCGCAATCTATTATGATGGCGAACTGATCAGTGTGCCGAAGGTTAATACGGTGATCGAGAATGGTAAAGCACAGATCACGGGCTCTATGACTTATGAAGAGGCGGATAATATTGCGTCTACGATCCGTATCGGTGGTCTGAATGTAGAACTGGAAGAGCTGAGTTCAGAAGTAGTAGGAGCACAGCTTGGTCAGGAAGCAGGTGAGCACAAGTTTGATCGCCGGTGCAATTGGTCTTGCACTGGTATGTATTTTCATGTGCTGGGTATATCTTCTTCCGGGACTTGCAGCCAGTATGGCACTGCTGCTTTCATCTATACAGAGAGGTCACACTGCTTCTCCTGAATGCATTTGATATTACACTGACATTGCCTGGTATTGCCGGTATCATTTTGGTATTGGTATGGCGGTGGATGCGAACGTAATTATTTTCGCACGTGTACGTGAAAGAAGAACTTACAGCCGGTAAAAGTCTGTTCATGCAGCATTGAAATCCGGTTTCCATAAAGCAATGTCAGCCATCATTGATGGAAATATTACAACGCTGATCGCAGCAGGTGTGCTGTGGTTTCGCGGAAGTGGATCTGTCAAGGATTTGCACAGACACTGGCAATCGGTATCGTGATCTCCATGTTTACAGCACTGGTGATCACGAGACTGATCATTTTCTCTTTCTACGGAGCTGGTATCCATAATGTAAAAGCTTACGGAAGACATCTGAAAGAACGTAAACCATTTGACTTCCTTGGAAAGAAGAAAATCTTCTTTGTTCTGTCAATCATCCTCTGCCTGTGCGGACCGGTCATGATGGGCGTGAACCATGCAAGGGGAATCGGGGCAATGAACTACAGCCTTGACTTTGTCGGAGGAACATCCACGAATGTTACATTTGATAAAGAATATACTCTTGATGAGATCGATAAAAAAATATGATCCCGAGTATGGAAGAGATCACCGGAGATAAGAATATCCAGGTTCAGACGGTAAAGGGAACGAACCAGGTTGTATTTAAGACGCAGACGCTGGATTTGACTGAACGTGAGAGAGGTCTCGCATCTTATCTGAATGAGAATTTTGGTGTTGAGACAAAAGATATTGCAACTGAAAATATCAGTTCCACAGTAAGTTCTGAGATGCGTGTGGATGCAGTCATTGCTGTGATCATTGCTACGATCTGTATGTTGCTTTATATCTGGTTCCGTTTCAAAGGATATCCGGTTTTGCGACAAGTGCTGTGCATTGCACTGGTACATGACGTACTGGTAGTTCTTGGATTCTATGTGATCGCAAGAGTATCTGTCGGAAATACATTCATTGCGGTTATGCTTACAATCGTAGGATATTCTATCAATGGACGATCGTTATCTTTGACCGTATCAGAGAAGAGCTGAAGACGAAGTCCAAGGCAGAAGATCTGAAGGATCTTGTAAACCGCTGCATTACGCAGACACTGACAAGAACATTTATACCAATATTACGACATTTATCATGGTTGTTGTACTGTTTTATATCCTTGGTGTCAGCTCCATCAAAGAATTTGCAGCACCTCTGATGGTAGGTATCGTATGTGGTGCTTATACATCTGTATGCATTACAGGTGCACTCTGGTATGTAATGAAGACGAAGATCGGTGCAAAGGCTGCCACAGTTTCTAACGGAACAAAAGCCATTGCTGATACAAAGAAGGCTGAACAGGTAGATAGTTCCGAAGCTCCGGCTGATGGAAATACTGCAAAGAGCGGCAAGAAAAAAGGAAGAAAAATCCTTTAAAGATAAGAAAAAAAAAATAAATAAGCATTGAAGTTTCAGCCTGCTTTATGGCAGATATTCACAGGAAGCCTGTTCCGGCAGTAAAGTCGGACGGGCTTCTGTTCGTTTAAGTGAAGAACAGGAGAAAATGACAGATGGCAAAGTGGTTTATCAATATGAAAAAAGCAGATTTCAACGGAATTGCCAGGAAATATGGAGTTTCCACGGTAATCGCAAAGGATCATGAGAAACCGGGAAGTCAGGACAGATGAGAAATCAATCTGTATCTGAATGGCACACCAGAAGATCTTTATGACGGACGGCTGATGAAAGATATGGAATGTGCAGTTTCAATTTTGAAAAAGAAGATTGCAGAAGAAAAAATCCGCATCATAGGTGATTATGATATTGATGGGGTGAATTCTACTTATATTTTGCAGAAAAGGACTGGAACTGGCAGGTGCGGATGTGGATACAGATATTCCGCACAGGATCAAAGATGGCTATGGTCTGAACCGGGCATTAGTTGACCGTGCATACCAGGATGGGGTTGATACGATCCTCACCTGTGATAATGGAATCGCGGCAATTGAGGAGATTGCATATGGAAAGAAAAAGGGATGACGGTGATCGTGACGGATCATCATGAAGTGAAATTTAAAGAAGAAAATGGTGTTCGCATTTATCAGATCCCCGCAGCAGATGCGGTGATCGATCCACATCAGAAAGACTGCAATTATCCATATAAAGAGCTTTGCGGAGCAGGGGTTGCCTATAAACTGGTGCGGGTATTGCTGGAGGAACTGGAGATGGATCCGGCAAAAGCAGAATATCTGATCGAGAATGTCGCGATCGCTACGATCGGCGATGTGGTAAATCTGACAGGAGAGAACAGGATTTTTGTCAGGACGGGTCTGGAAATGCTGAAAAAGACGAAAAATGAAGGGCTGAAGGCATTGTTTGAATGTACTGGAATCGATGTGGAAAATCTGAATACCTATCATATTGGTTTTGTCATCGGTCCATGTATCAATGCTTGTGGAAGACTTGATACGGCAAAAGAGCATTGGAACTGCTCAATGCACCGGGACGCAGAGAAGCAGTGATGATGGCAGAAGATCTGAAAGCACTCAATGAAAGCCGGAAGGAAATGACAGAAAAGGTGTGGAACGGGCAGTTGAAATGATTGAAACTTCCGCTCTGAAGGAAGACTGTGTCCTGGTTGTCTATCTGCCGGACTGCCATGAAAGTATTGCCGGGATCATTGCAGGAAGACTGAAAGAACGTTATTATCGTCCGACTTTCGTATTGACAAAGACAGAAAATGGAGCAAAAAAGGATCAGGACGTTCCATTGAAGCATATGATATGTTTGCAGAGATGAACCGGTGTGCGGAACTGTTCACCCGGTTCGGCGGACATAAACTGGCAGCCGGTCTTTCTCTGCCTGAGGAAAAGATTGGATTATTCAGAAAGAAGATCAATGAACTGGCACAACTGACAGAGGAGGATATGCAGGAGCGGGTATCGATTGATTTATGCCTTCCGTTTGAATATATTGATGAGAACCTGATCGCAGAACTGAAAAGATTAGAGCCTTTTGGCATGGGAAATGAAAAGCCTAAATTTGCGGAAAGAAATCTCAGTGTGATCGATCCGAGGATCTTTGGAAAGAACCGGAATGTATTAAAGTGCAGGCTGAGAAATGAACGAGGCATGCAGATGGATGGGATTTATTTCGGAGATGTAGAAGACTGCCTGAAAGTGATGGAACAAAGAAAAGTAATGCCTCTGACTTTTTACCCGAAGATCAACGAATATATGGGAAAAAAGAAGTATTCAGCTTGAAATTGTAAATTATCAGTAATGAAAGGGTGAATTATCGGAATTTCACGTGCAATATGCTCAAATTGCACAACAGTTGGAAGTTGTTGTTTGAAAATGGGGAAAATGGTGTTATACTTAATGATATTAAGTTGAAATGTACCCAAAAAGCAGATAATCTGGTGTACAGATTCAGATACAAAGGATGAGTGAAAGGGGAAGTCGATATGGCAGGCACTCTGGAGTATGAAGAGCTGAATAAAAATCTTGAAGTGGTGGATGGACATGCGGTGAAAGCACCGGAAGATTACCAGGATCCGGAACAGTTGTACCAGGCACTGATTGCCCGGGTACGTAAGTATCATCCGTCAGCGGATATTACAATGATCGAAAAGGCATACCGTATCGGAAAAGAAGCTCATAAAGATCAGGTACGCAAGTCAGGAGAGCCATATATTATCCATCCTTTGTGGGTCGGGATCATTCTTGCTGAACTGGAGATGGATAAAGAGACGATCGTTGCCGGTATGCTGCATGACGTAGTGGAAGACACGGAGATGACGCTGGATGATATTACGCGTGAGTTTGGGGAAGAGGTCGCATTGCTCGTAGACGGAGTCACGAAGTTAGGGCAGTTGAGTTATTCACAGGATAAACTGGAAGTACAGGCAGAGAACTTAAGAAAGATGTTCCTGGCAATGGCAAAGGATATCCGTGTGATTATCATCAAGCTGGCAGACCGTCTTCATAATATGCGGACTCTGGAATTTATGACCGAGGCGAAGCAGAAAGAAAAGGCCCGTGAGACGATGGATATCTATGCACCGATTGCACAGAGACTCGGTATTTCCAAGATCAAGACGGAGTTGGATGATCTTTCTTTAAAATATTATCAGCCGGAAGTATACTATCAACTGGTAAAGGATCTGAATGCCCGCAAGACAGAGCGTGAAGAATTTGTGCAGCAGATCGTTGCGGAAGTTTCAAAGCATATGGAGAATGCATCGATCAAAGCCAAGGTTTATGGAAGAGTGAAGCATTTCTTCAGTATTTATAAGAAGATGGTTAACCAGAATAAGACGTTGGATCAGGTGTATGATCTGTTCGCTGTGCGGATCATTGTGGACTCAGTGAAGGACTGTTATGCCGCACTGGGTGTGATCCATGAGATGTATACTCCGATTCCGGGAAGATTTAAGGATTATATTGCGATGCCTAAGCAGAATATGTACCAGTCACTTCATACGACACTGATGGGACCGGTCGGACAGCCGTTCGAAATCCAGATCCGGACAGAGGAGATGCATAAGACAGCAGAATATGGTATTGCTGCACACTGGAAATACAAAGAAACCGGAGGACAGTAACAAGGGCCTGAATTCACCAGGAAAGAAGCTGAACTGGCTGCGTCAGATCCTGGAGTGGCAGAGATATGTCGGATAACCGGGAGTTCTTAAGTCTGATGAAAGGGGATCTGGATCTCTTCCAGGAGGATGTTTACTGCTTTACACCAAACGGAGATGTCAAGAATCTGCCGAATGGTTCCACACCGGTGGATTTTGCTTTATGCGATCCACAGTGCTGTCGGTAATAAAATGATCGGTGCGAGAGTGAATGGAAAACTTGTTAACATTGATTATAAGATTCAGAATGGCGACAGAATCGAGATCCTGACATCCCAGAATTCCAAAGGACCAAGCCGTGACTGGCTGAATATTGTAA
>VOFH01003750.1_pt1 | contig 37503 bp, 28 predicted proteins | sample 5384091 | NCBI WGS metagenome assembly VOFH01 (sample SAMN12384727, study PRJNA508395) | human gut metagenome | isolation source: healthy gut G | host: Homo sapiens
CGGCCGTGCATCCGGCGCGCAGCGCATTTTCATAGCTCGCGGCCGTCATATAGCGGATCACAGCCTTCTGCTGCGCGGCAGCCGCATTGGCGAACCAGCCGATGCTGGCCTGCGTGCTGCCGTCCTGTACGGCGTTCTGGTGGATATCGATCGGCTTTCCGCTGCCGCCGGCATGCGCAAGCACCGTACCCTTCGTCGCAAACGAAACGCCGAGCGTGCTGCTTGCCGTGAGGGTGTAGGTCGTCCCGGCAGGCAGAGCGGCCATGGCATCGGTCACCAGCTTACCGGCCGCATCCGTTTTTCCGATCTCCGTTCCGTTCAGGAAAATGCTGACATCCGCAGCCGGCTTTCCGTCGCTGTCAAGCACGGTGACGGTGCTGCTGTCGCCCTCCGTCTGCATACCGGGAACGATGGTATAATATGCAGACAGTGCAAGCTTGCGGTAGGGCTGTGCGGCAGAGTAGCTCGCGCCGTCGACCGCCGTATAGCGGATGGTCACAGGCTGATAGGTGAAGAAATCGATCTCCGGGTCAAGATCCGACGGGACGCGGAACGTGATGGTGCACAGCTCTGTCCCCGCCGTCTCCTCGCGGCGCTCCGCCTCCAGATGCAGGGCGGCCTTGCGGAAGCCCGTCTCCTCATAGGTATAGCTGCCGGTGTAGCCTGCCGCGAATGCAACGGTCGGCTCGCCGAACTGCGTGTTGAGCTGTGCCAGCTCTACGGTGGCATTCTTCAGGGCATCGGTCGCCGTCAGCGTCAGGGTATAGGTACCGCCCATCGTGACGGTGTCACTGCCTGCAAGGCGGATCTCGGGCGTCTGCGCATCGCTGCGGATCGTAAAGCTGTAGTTCTTCGTTGCACTGTTGCCAAACGTATCGAACACGGTGATGCCGATCGTGTGGACGCCGTTGTTCAGGCTGGCATTGGAACGCGTCTGCGTCGTGGACTTATCGGCATTCTTGCGCTCGCCGTCGATGGTGATGATCGTCGCTTCCGCGTGGATGCCGCTCCGGTTTTCGCTTTCGGGGTCGTCGTAGTTTGTGATCAGCTCCACATAATTGCTGTTCAGGACCGTGGAGCCGTCCTCGGCAAGCTCTGCGCCGTTGACCGTCGTCGTGCCGATCACGGGGTTGACAAGGTCATCCATATTCGTGCCGTATACAACACGGACATTGTCAAAATAGAGGGAGCCGTTGTAGCGGCCGCCGCCGTTCTTCGGCTGGTAGGACAGCCAGATCAGGCCCTGGCCCGGTTCGATCTTCAGCGGATGCTCCGTACTGATCATAGACCAGATCCCGGTGAGATCCGCATAGCAGTACATCCAGCCGGACCAGGTGATCCCGGTCTCACCGGTATCCACACGCTTCAGCGGAAAATACTTTGCAGTATAGTCGCTGCCGTTCCATGCGGCGACCTGAATGTACGGCGTGTACTTTGCCGTTCCCTCCGGGGCATAGACCCAGACGCCGATCTCACTGGGATAGCCCTCGATATCGATGTCTTCTCCGCAGTAGCGGATGTAATAGTTTGCGTTGCGGGAGCCGTCATAGGAGGCATAGTCATAGTCCAGCTCCATGGCGGCCTCGCCGAAGCGCACCTCACCTGCGTCCGATCTTGTGATCTTCAGCTCGCCGCAGTTATACTCGGTCAGAGGGGGCGTGCCCGGCCACAGGTAGAAGTCATAGCCGTTTGCACGGAAAATATCTGCAGCAGGAACGGCCGTATCAAAGTTGCCGGTGAAGCGGAACGGTGCGGAAACGGTCGCGCGGGTCGGAGAGCCGCTGTATTTTCCGCCGGTGATCACCTCGACCGTATCCACAGCGCCGCGGTAGCCCTCCGTCGTGCCGTTGTCGACGAAATAGGAGCTGCCCCAGTGATAATGCGCGCACTTTGCGACCTCGCCGTTCTCGTCGGGCTCAAAGTCAAACAGGACGACCGGCATTTTGCCGACCTCGACCTGGATGTCGGCGCGGAGCTCCTTCCCGCTGAGCGTCGTATGCGTCACCGTCACCTTGCCGGTCAGCGTGCTGTCGGCCTTTGCAGCCGTGAACAAATTGCCGGAAAAGCTGCCCAGCGCATCATTATCCATACTCCAGCCGAAATCGCCGGCATGGGCGACGATGCTGCGCCGGTTGGCCTTTATATTGAGGCCGAGGTCAGAGCTTGCACCGAAGTCCAGCGAAATGGACTCGCCGGTGAAATAGAGCGCATCGATCTCAGCGATCACGATCGAGGTGCTGCCGACGACGGTCTCGCCGCTGCAAAGCTGCACCGTCACGGTGCCGGTGTAGCCCGCGGCTGCCGTGAACAGGCCGTTTGCATCCACGCTGCCCGCTGCGGCATCCGTCACGCTCCACTGCAGGCCCTCCGGCAGCTCCGCCTTGCCGCCTGCGGCATCTACACCGACTGCGGAGAACTGCACGCTGCTGCCCGGCGTATACTGCTCGTTGTTCGGGCTCAGGACGGCGTGGTCAAATTCGCCGGTCGGCTGCGCTCTGGAGACGAGCATCAGTGCACTGGAGACCGCGCGCTCCGTCCCGTCGGAGGGGCTGTTGCGGATAACGAGCGCATCCTCGCCCTCTCGCTGCGTGGCATACGTCGCCGAGCCGCCGCCATCCAGATAAAGCGCATCCGTGACGCCCTGCGCCAGCAGGAACTCCGCCAGCTCATACAGGGTCTGGCCGACCGAATACGGGTCCTGTCTGCCGTCCGCGACGAAGGTGACGACCGTGCCGTCCGCCTTCAGGCCGATGCTGTTGCGCGGCATCAGCGCCGTATCCTCCGCGCTGACAACGATCTGACCGCCGCGCACGAGGAAGAACGGGCCGGAAATGGCCTCCTGCACATCGCTGCAGTCCGCTCCGGCATCGCGCAGCGCGTAGCTGCCGTCCTTCAGAACGGCGAAATACGGCTCGCCGCGCCCCTGGATCACATTGCCCTCCATAATGAGGTAGCCGAGAGGCTGCGCAGTCTGCATGTTGTAGTAATCGCCGTTTGTCGCGAGAATGACATTTTCCCCGGTCGCGGCCTCATAGGCGGCGGCCTGCTTCGTAGTCGTCTGCAGATTCCACTTCAGATCCTTTGCAGCCTCTTTGCGGCTGGCAGCCGTGCTGCCCTCCGTATAGTATCCGGCATAGGATGCGCGGAATGCCACATCCGCATCCGGCGCGATCGTCGCCAGGAAGCCTGCGACCTGCGCCTCTTTTTCTTTCTGATTGAGGATCACCTGCGTCTCCGTTACGCCGGGGACGAGCTGATAACTCGTTGCTGCGATCAGCTGCGCATTGGCAGGCTGCTGCACCTGCACCGCGCCGGACCGCGACTCGGAGGCAATTGCGGCAGGCTCCACTGCAGCGGCCGGAATGGCCGAAAACAGAGAAACCGTAAGCACAAGTGCCAACAGGCAGCACAATACGCGCTGCACCTTTGCGTTCATGAACATCACTCCTTTGAAAAATGCGTGCGGGGACGTCCTCCCCGGCACGTCCCCGATTATAGCATTTATCTGTAAAGGCATGAGTGATCCGGCGTTATTTCTCTGTTAATCCTGTTTTCCCACTCCGTGCAGCTCCGGCTGCAGGTCCCGGCCGCTTTTTCAGGGGATACTTCGAATATTCCGCCCTGCTTTTCTGCCGCGCCGGTCCTTTTGGGCCCTGTCTGCATGATGAACTTGTTAACTCCGCGCAAAAATCGGAGGACGCGTCTGCGTCCTCCGAATATGTGCCAGGGGCAGCACCGCACCATGCAGCAAGAGCATGCGCGGGGGTTCCTTAGGGAAGCTCTGATTCAATCAGCAAGAACGGATGGCGAGAGATTTTTTGGCAAGGCGAGGTATGGAAAACGCAGGAATACTTTGTGTACCCGCAAGGGGCATGCCGCATCCGTAAGGCGGCAAGGCCGCCGCTGCGGCGGGTTATTTAACGCGAAAGGAAACCCTGACGGTTTCCTTTCACACTATCCTTCCCTCCGAGACTTTCGGCTAGGCAGGTTTTTTGACAGTCTGAGGCGGCAAAGCCGCCAACGGCTGCGCAATATTTCAAGTTTTTCATACCGATGGATCGGCAAAAAATATCCGGCGAAGGCCGCAGATGCAATTGTGCGGGGTTGTCCAAATTAGATGTATTGCTGCTTGATAACGTCGATGACGCCGCGGGTCGTCAGGCGCAGGGCCGGGATGACCGGCAGCGACATGAACGACAGCGTCATGAACGGGTCAATGCCGCGGGACACGCCCAGCTCAAAGGCGCGCTCCTTCGCGGCCTCGAGATGGTCGTTGACCTCGACGAGACTGTCCTCGCTCATGAGGCCCGCAATCTGCAGGACGAGCTCACCGAGCACGGTCCCGTGCTCCACAACGGTGATGCCGCCGCGGTTCTCGACGATGCGGTTGGCCGCAAAGGCCATGTCCTCCTCATTCGCGCCGACGACGATAATGTTGTGTGAGTCGTGCGAGATGGACGTGGCGACCGCGCCGCGCTTCAGGCCGTAGCCCTTGAGATAGCCGATGCCGATGTGGTGCGTGTTCTTGTGGCGCTCCACGACGGCGATCTTCAGAATGTCGTTCTCCGGGTCGATGGCGCTGGCATAGCCCGCGTCCGTCGAGACGATCTCGCCGGGGACCAGCCCGATGACGCCGCGCGGACGGGCGTCGTGGAAGTCCTCCGCCGTCAGGTGGGCAACATGGAACGTGTCGTGCGCGCGCTCGACGAGGTAATCCTCGATGCGCGGGGCCTCGAAGTCATGCACCGCGCCGTTGCTGCACGTCAGCATGCCCTTGCGGAACACCATCTCCACATTAAAATCGTCGAAATTGTCGATAATGGCAAAATCGGCCAGATAGCCCGGCGCGATGGCGCCGCGGTTGTTCAGGGCGAAGTAGCGGGCGGGGTTGTGGCAGGCCGTCTTCACGGCGACGATGGGATCGATGCCGTAGTGGATGGCCTTGCGGATGAGATAGTCGATGTGGCCCTTTTCCAGCAGGTCGCTCGGGTGCTTGTCGTCCGTGCAGAACATGCAGCGGTCGTAATACGGCTGTCTGAGCAGATCGACGAGTGCCTCGAGGTTGTGGGCAGCCGTGCCGTCGCGGATCATGATGAACTGGCCGTTGCGCAGCTTCGCCATGGCGTCGTCCATGTCGGAGCACTCGTGATCGGAATAAACACCCGCCGCGATATAGGCAGCCAGAGCCTTGCCGGACAGGCCGGGCGCGTGGCCGTCGATCTTCTTGTGGTGCGCCTGCGCCGCAACGATCTTGGCAATGACCTCCTTGTCGCCGCCGACGACACCGACATAGTTCATCATCTCAGCAAGACCCTGCACACGGGCATGGTCATAGAACGAGTCGATGGCACGGTAATCGAGGTTTGCGCCGGACTCGTCCAGCGGCGTGGCGGGCACGCAGCTCGGCAGCATGAAGCGCACATCGATGGGCAGACCCTCCGTGGCCTGCAGCATATAATCAATGCCGTCGGTTCCCATGACGTTCGTGATCTCATGCGGATCGGTGACGACCGTCGTGGTCCCGTGCGGCAGAACGGCGCGGACAAATTCGCGCGGCGAGACGAGCGAGGATTCCAGATGGATGTGGGCGTCGATGAAGCCGGGGCAAACGATCTTGCCGCTGACATCATACTCCACCTCACCGGCATAGTCGCCCATGCCGACGATCTGTCCCTTGGCCACGGCAATATCCCCATGGCAAAGCTCATTGGAAAACACATTGACGTAAGAGGCATTCTTCAGCACAAGATCTGCCTTCCGGCGGCCCGTGGCGACTTCGACCAGATATTGCTTTTTCATCAGCTTCCGCTGGATCCGGGCGGCGTAGGTTTCGTTGGTATTGGCCATGCACAACATCCTTTCGTTTCTGGTTTCTGCGGGGGTGGAATTTGATCAGCTTGTCAAAAAAGTCCCTTCGGGCCTTTTTCGCCAAGCTGCTTTCCGAATTGCAAAATCATTTTTTGTATCATAATTTTGCAATTCTGCCGCTGCAGCGGGTTATTTGACGCGAAAGGACACCCTGACGGTTTCCTTTCACACTATCCTTCCCTCCGAAACTTTCGGCTGGGCAGGTTTTTTGACGGTCTTGAATTTGATACATACTACCACATTTTTTATGCGTTCGCAACCGGAATTTTCCACAAATTTCCACGCCCGATTTTGTGTGCTTGCACAATACCCGCCTGCCGTGTATAATGGAGGCACGGAAAGGAGCTGCTTTCATGAACACCCTGCTTCATATCTGCTGCGCGCCCTGCGCCAATCAGTGCATCGACGTGCTGCGCACGGACGGCTGCGCCGTCACGGGCTACTGGTATAACCCGAACATCCACCCCTTCACGGAATATCGCAGCCGCCGCAACTGCCTGCGCGACTACGCCGCCTCCATCGGGCTGCCGCTCATTGAGCGCAATGACTACGGCCTGCGCCCCTTTGTCCGCGCCGTGGCCGAGGATATCGACGGCCGCTGCGTCAAGTGCTACTCCATGCGCCTGTATGCCGCCGCGCACGAGGCCAAAGAGGGCGGCTTTGATTCCTTTACCTCCTCGCTGTTCATCAGCCCGTATCAGAACCACGAGCTGCTGCGCGAGGTCGCAGAGCGTGCCGCCGCCGAATACGGCGTGACGTTCCTCTACCGCGATTTCCGCCCGCTGTTCCGCGCCGGGCAGGAGCGTGCGCGGGAGCTTGGCATGTACATTCAGAAATACTGCGGCTGCGTCTTCTCCGAGGAGGAGCGCTATCTCAAGGCGAAGAAAATTCTGCGGTAAACGGCTGCCATGGCGGCAAGCATTTTATGCATCGACAAATTCGTAGTCGAACGGTTCGTTGAATTTTTCCCTGAATCCCTGATTTCGCTGCAGGATCCTGCGGATCATTTCAGGGAACGGGACTCCGGCTGAGTTTTTCCAGGCCGCCGGAAGCCGATTCGCTCCGACCACCGTTACCTTACTGGCCGGACACTCCTTCGACAGTACGTCCCAAAAGGCGTCCCAGTTTTTCCCGAATCCGTCCGAAAAAACAAATGCAGTCTGGATACGCCCCCAAAAATCTTCCCATCCGCCGACCCCGGTCAGGTCAACCGTCACATGCTCCGGGCACGTTTTGTCGTTTTCCATGTGGTAATCCCTCCCTATATGATCTCATAAAACGTCTCGTAATGGTCGTATGTAACAAATATCAGTCCGTCGTTTGACCAAACGATACGATGCCGATTTCTTTGTCCTTCGTAGTAGTTTATATCCGCCTCATACCAGACTCTCCCCGGCGCAGAGGGGAGGTGACCATTATCGTTACTGTAAACCCCTCCGTAAATCATCATGTCCGGTGCATATTTCCGAGGTGGTTTCCCGGGTTTATAGCCGCGGGCATACATTTCTTCCCAACTAATATCATACTCCGGCAGTCTCCCCATTATATTTTATCCACCAATCCGCACCATCTGTTCCGTCTTTTGTCCCAAGGCCGGCAATTACGGAATTCATCGCGCATATTTCGCAGCGGCAATTGAAATGCAGCGGAGGCGCTGCATCCACGGTCTCGTCCATAGCATAGATTTTTTCCATGCGCCGTCTTGCAGACAACGCACACTTTGATGTCGTGTTCCGTTACCCAGTGTTTCCAGCGATAGCTCTGCCCGGCAGGCGGAGCATAGAAATCGTTTTTTCCTTTTCGGAGGATCGTACCCCGCATCATTTTTTGAATCGGCATTTTCCGTCTTCCTTTCACTCTAACACAGGAATTCTGCATTTTCAATCTTTCTTTTCTGATATCATACACCATTTCTACAAAAAACCTGTCGAATCATCGGGAAAAATCTATGGATTGTTGATGGAGCCGGATGCGATCCCGGTTTCCTGCACAAAGGCCGCATGGGCGTCTCTCTCCCCGCATACGCTTGTACCAAGAAACCAAGCTGGGGAGCTGATGGATATGCGAAAATGGCTGACTGCCCTTCTGGCGGCCGCGATGCTGCTGGCCGCCGCGCCGCCCGTCCGTGCCGCCGGGCCGGACATCGCCGCGCCCTCCGCCATCCTGATGGATGCCGCAACGGGCACGGTGCTCTATGAAAAGAACGCCTCGGAGCGGCTGCGCCCGGCGTCCGTGACGAAGGTCATGACGCTGCTGCTCGTCATGGAAGCGCTGGACACCGGCCGCATCGGCTGGGACGACACCGTCATCGCCTCGGAGGCCGCCTGTGCCAAGGGCGGCAGCCAGGTCTATCTGGAGCCGGGCGAGGAGATGAGCATGGACGAAATGCTCAAATCCGTCGTCGTAAGCTCCGCAAACGACTGCGCCACGGCGCTGGCAGAGCATGTGGCGGGCAGCGAGAGCGCGTTCGTCGGCATGATGAATCAGCGCGCGCAGGAGCTGGGCCTGCTCGACACGAATTTTGTCAACTGTACGGGGCTGGACGATGCACCGGAAGCGGCCGAACACCTGACAACGGCGCACGACATCGCCGTGATCTCGCGGGAGCTTCTGAAGCACGACCGCATCCGCGACTACACGACCATCTGGATGGACACGGTGCGCGGCGGGAAATTCGGCCTTTCGAACACGAACAAGCTCGTGCGCTTCTATCAGGGCACGACCGGTCTGAAGACGGGCTATACCTCGGCCGCGGGGCACTGCCTCGCCGCCTCGGCCAAGCGCGACGGGATCGAGCTCATCGCCGTCGTGCTGCACTGCGCCAGCTCCGCAGACCGCTTTTCCTCCGCCAAGGCCCTGCTGGACTACGGCTTTGCCAACTATGCCCTCGTCTCTGCCGAGATGCCCGAGCCGCTGCAGCCGGTCCCGGTCACGCTCGGGCAGAAGGCCGCCGTGCAGCCGGAGCTGCAGCAGGCCGCGCCGATCCTCATCGAAAAGGGTCTGCAGGCCGCCGTCACCCGCACGGTCACGCTGGCCGAGCGGGTGGAAGCGCCCGTCGCCGCAGGCCAGCAGCTCGGCACGCTGACCATCTCCGCCAACGGCGAGACGCTGGCCGAGATCCCCATCATCGCGCCGGAGGCCATCGAGCGGCTGACATGGTGGGAGCTGACCTGCCGTCTGCTGCGGCGGCTGTGCATGACCATGCCGGAAGAGTAAGGCAGAAAGCGTAAAAATTTCCGCGCCGCAGGACCCGAATCGGGAACCTGCGGCGCGGCTTTTCTGTCATATAGGGTGAGAGGCCTCATGACCCCGCGGCGCGGCCGCGAACGAAACCCGAAGGAGAACAGGATGGACGAAACATGGATCCTGCAGCGCTTCCTCGCACGCGATGAGGAGGGACTTGCCGCAGCCTATTCGCAGCTCGGCCCCGGCCTGACCGCCCTTGCGGCACGGATCGCCGGCCCGGAAACGGCCGAGGAATGCGTGAATGACGCCCTGCTGGCCGCATGGCAGGCCATTCCGCCGCTTGCGCCGGTGCATCTGGCGGCCTATCTGGCCAAGCTGACACGCAATGCGGCGCTGAACCGCTATCGCGCGCAGAATGCGCAGAAGCGCGGCGGCAGCGTCGTCGCCGTCTCGCTCGACGAGCTGGCGGAGTGCCTGCCGGGCGGCGAAAGCCCGGCCGACCGCGCGGAGGCGGAGGCCCTGCGCAGCGCGCTCTCCGCCTTTCTGCGCACGCTCCCGGAGCGTCAGCGGCAGGTCTTTCTGGCGCGGTATTTTTACGCCCTGCCGCTGAGCGGCATCGCCGCCCGGTTCTCCATGCGGGAAAACACCGTAAAGACGACGCTGCACCGCACGCGCCGCCGCCTGCGGGACTATCTGGAACAGGAGGAACTCTTATGAGACCGGAAGATCTGTATGATGCCTTCCATGAGATCGACGACGATCTGCTGAAGCCGCTGCCCGAGGCCGCGCCGCGCAGGCATCCGGTACTGAAATGGGGCGCGCTTGCGGCCTGCGCCCTGTTGGCCGCAGGCGGACTGCTCTGGCTGCACCCGTGGAAAAATGCCGCGCCGCAGTCGTCTCTTGCCGTCCCCACGCTGGCGAGTGAGCCGACAGCAGGCGAACCGTCGGCTGCGGGCGAACCGGCCATTCCGGAGCCTGCGGAGCTTGTCTACGGCACGGAGCTTTTTGCCGCCGCTGCCGACATCGCCTATCCGGAGGGCTATTTCATCCGCACGCTGTCCGAGGCGCAGCTGGCCTCCATCTGGGGGCAGGAGACGCTCTGGCTGACGGACGCGGAGAACGAGGTCATCTATGACGGAAGCGGCGTTCCGTGGATCGTGCGCCTGACGGTACAGACGGCAGACGGCACGCTCACGGCCGAGCTTTCGCCGGAGCACCTGCCGCCCGCCTGTCTGGCCGAGCCTGCGGAGGAGACGTGCGAAGTCTTCGGCGTCCCCGTGGCAGCGGCCGCAGGGCCGTCCCACGCCGTCGTCAGCTTCGTGCGCGGCGAGGGCGCAGACGCCGTCGGCATGCGCATTACGATAGAGGGGGAGCTTCCCCCGCTGCAGGAGCTTGCCGCGCGGCTCGTCACGCAGTCGCTGGAGCCGGACGGCGTGCTGCAGCTGCATCAGCTCGAAACGGCGGACATTCCCGTCTGGCGCAGTGAGCAGCTGGACGAGGAGGCGGCCTATGCCGACGAGCGCTTTGGGTGCTATCTCCCCACGGCGGTCGCCCTCCCCTTTGATCGCGCGCACCGCGAGCTGGGCGAAGGCCGCGACTGGCTGACGGCCAGCTGGAGCGCCGATGTGCAGAACCTGACGGTCACCGTCAGCCATCCGTCGGAGATCCCGACGCTCGTCCACGCGGACGAAACGGCGCGCTACGACCTGCGCCTGCCCGAGGACGGTGCGGCCGTCGACCCGGACACCCGGAACTTCCCGGTCTTCTACCGGGAGGAGCTGACGCGGGATGTGCTGGCCGCGCGGCTGTGGCAGGGTGATTTTGCGGGCTGCTCCGGCGCGAGCTTCGGCGTGCTCGAACCCGACGGCACCCTGCTGGAGATCAGCGTCTATGCGCAGGACCCGCTGGCGCTGCTGGAATTTTTGCTTGATGGATAAGGCTTGTGATATGGGGTATCTATAGCGCGCTGCAGGGGACGGGCATGCCCTTCCCGGCGCCGCACCGGCGCAGGAAACAGGCTATCGTTACAATGGTAAAACCGATTACGTCTATAGCGGCGCTCACTGCGCAGCCGTTGGCGGCTTTGCCGCCTTACGGATGCGGCGTGCCCTTTACGGGCGGCGAGCGCCTTGCAGGCTGGCAAGTTATGGAGTGACATCGTTGACCGCGCAATGCCCCCAGATTTGTCATTCCGAGGAGCGAAGCGACGTGGGAATCTCGCAGGACCCGGCTGGATAACAGGGTACTTCCGGCAAAAACGTAACTGCCTACCCGAGATTGCGCCCCAAGGGCACTTCCTCGCGCTTCGCGCTCAGGGCGCCACGTCGGTCTGCGGCCTCCTCGCAATGACAAATCTGTTTGCCTCGCGCCGCTGAATTACTGCTGCAATACCCGCAACTGCCTTAGGCGCTCACTGAGCGCCGCTACAGACGCAATTGGTGCACACCATGCTAACGACAGTCTGTACCAGTTTGCAGGTGCAGCACCGAGCGTGGCACACCCCCGAATTCATGCAAAACGGGAGCGGACGGCGTCCGCTCCCGTTTGCTTTGTTCTTTTACTGATTGTTGCGCTGCTTCATCATCTGGCGCATTCTGGCTGCGTGATCCAGTTCACGCTTGCGGATGCGCAGGCTCTGCGGCGTGACCTCGAGCAGCTCGTCGTCCGCAAGGAACTCCAGGCACTGCTCCAGCGACATCTGGCGCGGGCTCGTCAGGCGGAGCGCATCATCCGCACCGGCGGCGCGCATGTTCGTCAGCTGCTTCTTCTTGCAGACGTTGACGGTCATATCCTCGTTGCGCGAGCAGACGCCGACGACCATACCGGCATAGACCTGCGTGCCCGGTCCGATGAACAGGACGCCGCGCTCCTGCGCGTTGAACAGGCCGTAGGAGCAGGCCTCGCCGGTCTCGAAAGCGATCAGAGAACCGGTCAGGCGGCGGGTGATTTCTCCCTTCATGGGGGCGTAGCTGTCCAAGACGGAGGACATGATGCCCTCACCGCGCGTATCGGTCAGGAACTCATTGCGGTAGCCGAACAGGCCGCGGGAGGGAACCAGAAATTCCAACCGGTACCGGCTGCCGACGGGCGTTCATGGAGAGCAGGTCGCCCTTCCGCTGGCCGATTTTTTCAATGACGGCGCCCATGGAGGCCTCCGGCACATCGGCCACCATGCGCTCGATCGGCTCACAGACCTTCCCGTCGATTTGCTTGGTCAGGACGCGGGGCGTCGAACGGCGAACTCGTAGCCCTCGCGGCGCATGGTTTCCATGAGAATGGACAGATGCATTTCCCTCGACCGGCCACGTTAAACGAGTCGGTCCCCTGCTCGGTCACGTGAAGGGAAACGTCTTTCAGCAGCTCCGCATCAGGCGGTCCCGCAGGTTTCGTGACGTGACGTACTTGCCTTCCCGACCGGCAAAGGGGCTGTCGTTGACGGAGAACGTCATCTCGATGGTGGGTCGGAGATCTTCACGAAGGGCAGCGGCTCCACCTGCTCCGGCGCACAGATCGTGCGGCCCGATGGTGATGTCCGCCATGCCGGAGAACGCGACGATCTCGCCTGCCCCTGCCTCCTGAATGGGATTTTTGCCGAGGCCGTCGAACTCATACAGCGCGACGATCTTGCCCTTTAGCGGAGTGGCGGGGTCATGGTAGTCGCAGATGGCCACCTCCTGATTTACCGGACGGTACCCCGCTCGACGCGGCCGATGCCGATACGGCCGACATATTCGTTATAATCGATGGAGGAGACGAGCATCTGCATGGGCGCTTCTGCATCTCCTGTGGGGGCGGGGATATAATTTACAATGGTTTCAAACAGAGGCGTGAGGTCCGTACCCGTCTCGATCCGGGCCGTAGGCAGGCTGTGCCCTGCCGCGCGGAGCAGAAAATGGTGGGCGAGTCGAACTGCTCGTCGGTAGCGTCCAGATCCAGCAAAAGCTCCAGCACCTCGTCCATGACCTCGTGCACCCGGGCGTCCGGGCGGTCTACTTTGTTGACAACGACAATGACCTTGTGACCCAGCTCCAGCGTTCTCGCGGTAGATGCCGCCCTGCTTGAGCATTTCATCGACCAGCGTCGTCTTGCCATGGTCAACGTGTGCGATGATGGCGATATTTCGAATGTTTTTCTGATCCGTCATGGAAGACAGTCCCTTCTGTATCCGGTCTAATAGATTTTTTGTCCACAAAATGAAAATATACCACACGAAGGCAAAATCCGCAAGGTGAAAATCGTGATTTTTCGAACTTTTTTGTGAAAAACGGACGCGGCGTGCCCTTTGCGGGCAGGAAACACCATGGAGACTGCAGGTTTGGTGGCACAATCGCCAATCGCACATGCCTTTGTAGGGGAGCGGCATGCCGCTCCCGGCACAATGCTGCCGATACGAACAGGCTACCGTTAAAATGGTATGCACCGATTGTGTCTGTACGTTTTTTCGGCAGCCGGTACGGGACGGCAGTGCCTTCCCGAGATTGCACCCCAAGGGCACTTCCTCGCGCTTCGCGCTCAGGGCGCCACGTCGGCCTTCGGCCTCCTCGCAATGACAATTTGGGGGCTATTACTGTTTTATCGTCAACCTGTACCAGTCGTCCGTGCAGCGCCGGGAGCGGCATGCCGCTCCCCTACAACGCATGGCTGGCCGCTTGGCAAAACTTTCCGCTTTCCAATTTCAATTTTCCGCCTGCACCTTCCCCTCCCCTGCAATTTTTCCCCCCATAAAACGCAGGCCCCGCTGCGGGTGCAGCGGGGCCGCAGGCTGTCAAAAAACCTGTCCAGCCGAAAATTTCGGAGGGAAGAAAAGTGTGAAAGGAAACCGTCAGGGTTTCCTTTCGCGTTCCATCACCCGCCGCAGCGGCAGAATTGCAAAATAATACTGCAAAATTCTATTTTGCAATTCTGAAAGCAGCTTGGCGAAAAAGTCCAAAGGGACTTTTTTGACAAGCTGAGGCCCCGCTGCGGGTGCAGCGGGGCCATTGGGGATATTGCTTATTCTGCCGTGACGATCTGGCCGTTGACGAGCGCGAAGCGCACGCCCTCAGTCAGGCTGGTCAGGTTGTTCAGGTCGTTCTCCGTGAGCGTGTAGTTCGCACCGGCTGCCACGACCGTACCGGCCGCAGGCGCACTGCGGAAGGCGATCTTCATCGCGCCGGGCAGGGCCGAGGCGATGTTCAGGCAGGCCGTCTTGCTCGGCGTATTCCAGAAGAACGGGGCATTGGTCAGGTCCGTTCCGGCCTTCAGCTTCAGCGTGATGTCCGCCGCGGTGGTGCCGCTGCAGGCAAAGCCGTTGCCGTTTTCGGCCGAGGCGCAGGTATTGCCGTAGAATTCGCCGCCCGTGACAGTGACCTTGCAGCCGTTCGTGGCCAGCAGAACGGTGCCGATGCTCATTGTGCCGGTCTCCGCCGTCAGCGCATTGTTGCGGTAGATACCGCCGTTCACTGTAATCTCCGCACCGGCCGAATCGCCGAGAATGGCGGCGCCGCCCTTGGTATTACTGACGACGTTGTTCTCAAACAGGCCGCCATTCACAGTAAGCTTGCTCTGGCCGAGAATGCTGAGGCAGGAATAGAGGTTGTTGCGGAACGTTCCGCCGTTGACGATGACCTCGGAAGACTTGTCGTCCGTTTTCTGCACCGAGCCTGTTGCAAAGACGGCGGAGCCCTTCCTGATGTTCTCAAAGACTGCGCCGTCCTCGATGGTAACGATCGAGCCATAGGCATAGATGGCATCATCGTCGAAATCGCGGAACACGGTGCCGGACTTAACGACGATCTGCGCCTTCTGGCCGTCGCTCCAGTCACCGCGGATCGCCGTAGCGTACTTGCCCTTGAGCTGATAATAGCGGTTGCCGTCGAACGTGATGTCCTCAAGCGTCAGTGTGCAGTTCAGGACCTCGACAAGATTGCCAGAGGTATTCGTGTCGTTCTCCAGCATGACATAGGCATTCGGAATGCCCTTCAGGGACCACGTCTCGTCGCTGCGTACCACAAGGCACTTGGGGGAAGAGCCCGCCGAGGCCGACGGGATACTGATGATGTTGTCCCCCGTGGCGGACTGCCGCTCGATAAGCAGCTCCTTCGCGCGTGCGAACGTCAGGACGGCGGTCTCGGCCGTCTTGCCGTCGTTCGCATCGCTGCCGGTGGCCGCGAGATAGACGACCGTACCGACCACACGGGAAGCATTCAGGAAAACCGTGTTCGTTTCCGTGTCGACCGACAGCTTGTAATGGGAATCCAGCGGCTCTGTCAGCTCAATGTTCGCCAGATCGGCCTCGGTCAGCGTATAGCCGCTGCCGCCAACGATCTTGTTCATGTAAACCTGTGCTTCGAGCTTCAGCCGCAGCGGCTGCTTCAGAGCGGAGGTCACGAGAACCGGCAGACGGGCCGTGCTGTTCATCAGCAGAATTTCGCTTTCCACCATACTCTGGTTCGCAAGGATCAGGCTGCCGTGGGCGTAGATCTGGTACTCTGCGCCCGCCGTGGCGGTATTGCCGAAAATCCTGCCGTTTTCCAGCGTGCAGCTGCTGGGCTTCGTTGCCGAGCCGCCCTGCAGCAGGATGGCTCCTGCGGTAGCGCCGACATTGCCGGTGATCTCGCCACCCTTGAATTCGGCATTGACATACTGACCGACAATGATCGCGCCCACGCCCTTCAGGCTGCCCTCGGCAGCGGCATTGTTGGCGTAGATCTTACCGCCGTTCATTGTGAACGTCGTAAAGCCCTTCGTGGAGCTTCCGGACAAGCTGATGGCACCGGCCGGGACGCTCAAGACGCTGACGTTTGCCTTCGCGGCATCGGTCACGGTATTGTGGTGAATTTCGCCGCCGTTCAGGACGATGCTGCTGCCGCCTTTCGTGGTCGAAAGGCCGATCGTCGCCGTCTTGCAGGTGTTGTCATGGATGCTCGCGCCGTCGTTCATGGTGAAGTCGGCGTTATGCAGATAGAGAATATTGCTGCTGGTCGTAACGGTATTGCAGATCTCGGTGCCCGCATTCAGCGTCAGCTTGCCGGACGTGCAGTTGCCGACGATATAGCTGGAGAACGGCGTGCCGTCCTCGGCAGCCCAGCGCTGCGCGCCGCCGTCAATGCAGATATTCTGGAGCGTCAGGTTACCGGTGGCGTTCACCCAGAACATGTAGCTGCTCTTGTAGCCCTCGGCACGCGTGACCACCGCATCCGGATACTCGCTCAGATCCCAGACCTGCGTATCACCGACGGTGACCATGCTCGTGATATAAATGACCTTGTAGGCCGAATCCGCCAGCAGCTCCTTGGCGCGGGCAAAGGTCTTAACACCCTCTGCCGCCGTCATGCCGGATTTGCTGTCGTCGCCGTTCTTGCCGTCGAGGTAGACATAGTTGAGCTTTGCCTCGGCCCAGGCAGCATAGACCGTAACGTCGGCCTTGATGCTCTGATTACGGTCGAAGAGCTGCGTGCAGGCCTCGTCCGTATACCAGCCGTTGAAGACGTAGTTGTTCTTCGTCGGGTTCTTCGGGTTCGTGACATACTTGCCGTGGTCGACCTGCGTAGAATAGTAGACCTCGCCGTCGACGATATAGGTCACGGTATAGACATTGGTCTCCACTTGCCGTAGAGCGACAGGTTCGTTGTGACGGGCGTGGAGAAGTCATAGACCTGCGTGTAGGCGGCGTCCGTGTACCAGTTCGACACATGGGAGCCGACGCGGCGGGTCTCCGGCACGGGGGACGGGCTGGCCCCACGTCACGTTCACGGGCGTGTCGACATACATGGCGTTGACGTTCGGGCTGATGATGAAATTGACCTGCATCGTGCGGTAGCGGGTCGTGAAGTCGACCGTGACATCCTCATCAAAGTCCGAGAGGATGAATACGTTCTCCGCGCGGACGAGCGTGCCCGCGGAGGCGGAGGCGGTGTCGAGCTCAAAGCCGTTTTCCGCCACGCCGTAGAGGCCGAACTCCACATAGGGCTCGTTCGTGTTGACCTCAATGCTCGTGACCTTCTGGCCGTGGTACTTGGCATAGCCGTTCTCGCCGCGGAACGTGACGGTCACGGTCTTGCCCGGCTCCGTCGGCTCGGACGGCTCGGTGGGCTCCTGCGTGGGCTCTTCCGTCGGCTCCTCGGTCGGCTCTTCGGTGGGTTCCTCCGTCGGCTCTTCCGTCGGCTCCTCAGAGGGCTCCGTCGGCTCGACCGGCGTGTAATCCGTGACCTTCATGAGCGTGCTGAGGATCTTGGCGGCCTCGGCGCGCGTGATGGACTTCTGCGGCAGGAACGTGCCGTCCGGGTAACCGGCCAGGATCCCGGCCGCCGTTGCCGCGGCGACGGCTTCCTTCGCATAGTCCTGGATGCTCGCGGCATCCGCATAGGTCAGCTCGCCGCCCTCGGGGAGCGTGAGCGCCTTCCAGCCCGCAAAGCGGACCAGCAGGGTCATGGCGTCCTCACGGGAAACGGCCTTGTCGGGGGCAAACGTGCCGTCCGGATAGCCGAGCACGATGCCGTTTTCCGCCGCCCAGCTCACGGCAGCGGAATACCACTGACCGGCCGGGACATCGGAGAAGCTGGTCTGCTCCGTGAGCGTGTCGCCGCTCAGGCGGGCAAGGACCGTGACGAACATGGCGCGCGTCATGGCATCCTCCGGCGCGAAGTTCTTATCGTCCACGCCGTTCATGATGCCCTTTTCCGTGACGTCTTCGATATAGGGATGCGCCCAATGGGTGTCGAGCACATCGGCATAGCTGCTTCCCGCCGCAAAGACGCTCGGGCAAAGCCCAAGCACGAGCGCGACCGCCAGAAGCAGGGATAACATCCGCTTTTTCATGCAGATTTCCTTCCTTTCAGAATCGTTCGGGGGCGCTCCCGCCGCCGGAAGACGGCGGGAGCCTGCGGTCTCGGGATCAGTTCATCTTCAGGTAGTTGACGAGCACCAGAGCGACCTGCGCGCGCGTTGCGCTGCCGGCCGGGTTCAGCGTCGTGGGCGTCATGCCGACGATGATGCCGGACTGCACCGTCCAGCTCATGGCCTCCAGTGCCCAATCGGCGACCTCACCGCGGTCCTGATAGCCCGCAAGGACATCGTCCTTCGCGGTATACTTGCCGCCCCGCAGCTTCCAGTAGCGGTAGAGCATCGTGGCCATTTCCTGACGGGTGATCGGGGCCTCCGGACGGAACGTGCCGTCGGGATAGCCGTTGACCACGCCCTGCTCTGCCGCCCAGTTGACGGCGTCGGTGTACCACTGGCCCTCGGCAATGTCCGTGAAGGACGCCGTGCCCTTCGCGGCAGACTCGCCCGCCTCACGATAGAGAACGGTCGCAAGCGTCGCACGGTCCAGCATGGCGTTCGGCGCAAAGAGGCCTTCGCCCACACCGTTCATCAGGCCCGCGTCATAGGCAGCGTAAACGGCATCGTAATACCAGGCGTTCTCGTCCATCACATCCGCAAAGCGGAAGTCGAAGGCCAGCTGGAATTTTGCCTGCTTGCCGGTCTCTGTCTCGGTCAGCGTCAGCTCATAGCTCTTGCCGTGCTGGCCGCGGAACGTGAGCTGCAGGAGCTGCGTGCCCTCCTTCTGTGCGGCATAGGCCGCCCAGGCAAAGTGCACCGTGCCGGACTTTGAGGCGTCGAGGTCGGTGATGCCGGCCCCGGCATCCAGCGTACCGCGGGCGGAAACGAGCGTCAGGCCCTCGGGGTACGTCAGCTCCAGCCGTCCGTTCTTCAGTCCTTCCCCGGCAAACATGCCGACAGTCAGGCTGTTCGTCTTGCTGCTGTCCGTCGCGCGGACGTCATAGTCGGCTGGCTCGGCGGCCAGAGCCGTCGCACCGGCGCCCAGCAGCATTACGGCTGCAAGAAGCAGCGCAAAGATTTTTTTCATCATAACAGGAAGTCTCCTTTCCGTGCCGCGCTCACTGCAGAGCCGGGAGCGGCTGGGCCGTCAGCGTCTCCGCTGCGGCGGGCTCCAGAGCCTGCATGCCGGTCTGGCGCTCCGCCCACGGGGCAAGCGCCGCTGCGTCGTCCGCAGCCGCATTCTGCAAGGCGGAGTACAGGGCGACGGGCGCCGCGCTGATCTGCCCGATCGAAATGGGCCAGAAGATGTCGGCCGTCAGATCCACATAGCTGAGTTTGGAGGCCGACGTGGTCAGCACACTGATGTACAGGCGGTTATCCGCATAGTACAGCGCAGAACCGGCGGCGTAGTTCGCCATCACGTCCGGCACGTTGCCGAGCAGCGAGCTGGAGTACAGGCCATAGGTCTTGCGGCCGTTGGCATTCTTGTAGTAAGCCATGGAGAAGAGGTAGACGCTGCCGTCGCTGCACAGCATGGCGAAATCATCGCAGGTACCGTACTCGTCGGTTTCCTCCGGGCCGACATAGGTCATGCCGACGATGTAGACACCTCTGCCGATCACGGAGGCAAAGCTGCCGAGGCTCGTCATCGTGCCGGTCGCGGTGTCGACACGCAGGAGGTTGTAGCCGTAGCCCGCCAGCAGCGTACCGCCGTTCAGGCTCGGCAGATAGGTCATGGAGGTGTAGGCCGCTTTGCTCTGCGAACCGATCTTCGTAGCGGTGTAGTCCGTCTCATCGACGCTGTAGAGCGTGGAAACAAGGTTCTTTGCATCATCCAGCTCGTTGCTTGCGAGCAGGAGCTTGCCCTCCGGGCCTCTCGTGACGGAAAGGACAGATGCGGGCAGGGGATTGTTTTCGTTCAGGGCCTTGATGCTGCTCTTGTCCTCGGTGTTCAGCTCGAGGAAGAGGGTCGTGTCATCCGTGCCGGGAACGGCCGCACGGAGCGTGGCGTTGGCAGCAGGCTGCTCAACATTGCCGCCGAAGCTCGTCTGATAGGCGGTGACATTGCAGGCGTAGTCATAGACCGCGACGAGCAGGTCGTTGGTGTAGATGCCGTCGAGCGGGAATTCCAGCGTCGTCTCTGTGCCGGGCTCCGTCTGGTTGACGGCCTGACGCGCGAGGATCTGCTTGCCGTTGCGGCTGAGCAGGAGGACGGCCGCGACATAGCGGTTATCCTGCACCGTGACGCTCAGGGAGCGCTTGCCGGTGGCAGCGCTGCTGTGCAGCACGATGTCGTTGGCCTGCGGGGCGGTGTTGTCCAGCACGAAGCGGGTCGTCCAGAAGGCGCTCTCCGGCAGGTTCTCTTCGCCGCCGATGACCGTCTCCGTCTCGCGATCCCAGTAGTATTCCGGGACGGCGCGGGTGACGACCTCGATGGGCGTTCCCTCGGGCAGGAGCGTCTTGTTGTCCGCCGCGGTGCCGCGCCAGCTCAGGTTGACCTGCGTGCCGGTAGCGGACCACGCGGAGGAGGAGGCAGAGTAATATGCGCCGGTCGCCGTGCCGTAGTCAACGGTCTTATAGACCTCGCCGGTCTCGGCATTGCGGATCGTGACCTTCAGATCGGACGCATTGCGGATCATGGTCGGAACGGCCGCATAGATCGTATTGCCGCTCTCATTGGCGAAGGACGCGCGGTCCGCGATGGCCTCGTCATCCTCGGCATAGAGGTTGCCGCCGAAGTAGTAGCCGGACGTGGAGCCTGCCATGCGCTGCACGAGGAAGTTCGTGCGCTGGGCAACATAGCCCGTTGCGCCCTCGGTGCACATATCCTCGAGATATACGGACTTGTCATACATGCTCGGCTCGGCCCAGCTGCCGTAGAAGCCCAGCATCGGGACGGAGAGCTGGCGGCCGTCGCCGTCGCAGGAATCGGCATAGAGGAAGCCCTCGATATAGGAGCCGTTCGGATAATGCCCGTTCAGCCACGCCTTGTCGCCGTCGGTCAGGCGGACGGTGAAGCTGACGTTCATGCTGCCGTTTGCGGGGACCTCGTAGGTCACAGCGTAGACGTCCACGACGCTCTTGTCGCCCTTGACCGCCGCAAGATAGAGCTGCGCATCGGCCGTGGTGATGGTGCCGTCGGCATCGAGGTCGTACTTCTGCACGGTCTCGGCGTCGAGCGCGTCATGCGTACCGTTTGCGGCCTGCAGCAGGACGAGCGCATCCTGCTCGTCGACCTTGTCGTCGCCGTTAAGGTCATAGACATAGACGCTCTTGCCGTCGGCGGAGAACGTCACGTTCGCATCCAGCGCATAGGCGCTGTCGCTCATGTAATCCTCGCCCTCGATCTCCTCGACGGCCATGGTCGTGACCTTGCCGCTGAGTGCATAGTGCAGCGGAGAATCGGACAGGTTCTGGACGGAGAAGCTGCCGGTGTAGACGCCGGTGCGCTCCGCATCGTCGCCGAAGGTCAGCTTGACCTTACCGTCGTTGCCTTCCTTCTCTCCGACGAGCAGATAGGCCGGAGATGTCACGGCCTCCTGCAGCTGCATCAGGCCGGAGCCCTGCTGGCGCGGGGAATAGGTCACGCCGGTGTCCGGGTCGGTCAGCGGCTCGGACGTGCTCATCATGAGCGCCATGGCCAGCGCACGAACCGTGAGGCCCTCCTGCTTGCTGAGCTTGTGTTCCTTGATGTACTGCGCCATGATCGCTGCGCCGCCCGCTGCGGACGGAGCCGCCATGGACGTGCCGCTCATCATGCCGTAGCTGCTGTGGTTCAGCGTGGAGTAGATGTTTCCGCCGGGCGTCATAAGCTCGGGCTTCAGGTCGAGGTTCTCCGTCGTTCCCCAGGAGGAGAACGAGCTGGGCTTGTAGCCGTCGGCCACGCCGTGCAGCGTTTCGGCCTTAGCGGAAACGGTCATTTTGCCGCCCCAGAGGCCGGTCGTCTCATCCTGCGTCGAAGCCGCGAGGATCTCCTTGGCCTTGGCCTGCTCGATCATAACGGCAGGGTTCGGGAAGTTATAGCCCGTCAGGTTCATGTTGATGGAGCCGGGCGCGTTGTTGTAGATGACGGCCGCCGCGGCACCTGCCTGAATGGCCGCGTTGGCCTTGTCCGAAAACGAAGAATTGCCGCGGGAGATCAGAACGACCTTGCCCTTCACGTCGACGTTTGCATAGTTCTCGGGCAGACCGTAGATGCCCTCGCCCTTGACGGGATCGCCGAGGAAGACATAATCATACGTCGTGCCGCTCTGGTCCTCGCTCGTATCGAGCGTGGAGAAATTCTTTGCGCCGTAGGTCTCACCGGTGTCGCCGGGGATCGCGGCAACGCCGTTGAACTTGCCCATCACGCCGCTCATGCTCGTGTTCGTCACGGAGGCGATCGTGAAGGAGTTCGTATAGGAGCCGGGGCTGCCGCCGGTGTGCATGCGCACATCCGTCGTATAGGTCATGCCGGTTCCGGTCAGAACGTTCTCGCCCCATGCGCCGTTGTTGCCGGCAGAGACCGTTACGACGGTATCCGTATTCCGGAAGCTGTCGAGGATCTGCTGATCACTCTTCGAGGCGTAGCTGCGGCCTGCGCTGCCGGAGCCGAGGGACAGGTTGACGCTGTCGCAGTTCAGCCAGATGGCGTCTTCGATGGCGGCCATATAGTCGGAAGAATACGCGCCGCCGCCCACGCCGAAGACCTTCATCACGACGAGCTGGGCATCCGGGGCAACGCCGGTCACGCCGAGCTCCTGCTTATCATAGTACAGGTCGCCGTCCGCGTCATAGTGCGGGACATAGCGGTTCGCCGCCGCGATACCGGCGACATGCGTGCCGTGGTCGCCGTTGCTGTCGCCCTCGGCATCGTGGGAGACATCCAGACCGTCGTCCACATAGTTATAGGCAAAGGGGACTTTGGCATTGCGGTACAGGTCGTCCGCCTTGGGCGGGTTCTTGTCCGCGGAAATGCTCAGGTTCGGCAGCGCCTTTTTGATCTCTTCCTTCGTCAGAAGGTTGTAATCAGAGATCTTCTTGCCGAAGCTCGCCGCGCTGATGCCCAGGCTGTAGTAATAGCCGCCCTCCGAAAACGAGGGATGCGACAGATCAAGGCCCGTGTCGATGATGGCAATGCGGCTGCCCGCGCCGGTGTAGCCGTCCGCCCATGCGCTGTAGGAGCCGACCATCTCGCCCGCAGTCGCCGTATCCGGCTGGACCGTCTCATCAAGCTCGTAGCGTTCCTCCAGGTAGACATCCGCCACGCCGTCCACGGCAAGGATCTGCTCGATCCTGCCATAGGGCACCACCGTTGCAACGCCGTTGACGGCAACGGTGAACTGATAGCGGATCTCCAGCTCCTCCCCGCCGAGCGCCTCGCGCTCGATGCGGTCGACCAGAGACAGCTGCTGCTTCTTCAGGCTGCTGCTGTAGCTGGCAGCCTTCTCATTCTCCAGCAGGTCTTTGGTAGAGAAGCCCTTCTTCGCCAGGGATTTCTGCTCGAACAGGATGATCACATGGACCTCCTCGTCCGCGGCAGGAACGTCCTGCTCCGCGTCCTGCTCTGCTTCCGGCAGCACGGCCGCGCCCGCATCGATCACGGAAGGATCGACCTCGGTATACGACACGCTTGCCGCACTTGCGCCCGCACCGAAGGACGGCAGGAGAGCAAGCAGCATGCAGGCAGCCAGGACAAATGCGAGGGATCGCTTTGCCTTGCCTTTTAACATCGCTTTTACCTCTTTCCTTTGTTTTCATTCTTTTACAGGAAAGGACGAATCCCATTATCCTTTACCATGCAAAAGTTTAAGATAATTATGCCATAATCCTCCGTCGAATTCAAGGCTTTTTTCGGAAAAATATCCATTTTTTATCGTCATTTGGAGCAAAAGAAGAGGCCGCCCCGCCAAAGCGGAGCAGCCTCTCATCTTTAAGGTTCTGTAAAATCTTTGTGAAATATCAGAAGAATTATTCTGCGACAGCGTCCTTCAGAGCCTTACCGGCCTTGAACACAGGAACACGCGTTGCCGGGATCTCGATGGTCTCCTTCGTCTTGGGGTTGCGGCCCGTGCGCGCCTCGCGCTGCTTCGTCTCAAAGGAGCCAAAGCCGACGAGCTGCACCTTGTCGCCCTTGACGACGGCTTCCGTGATGGTCTCAACGACGGCGCCGAGCGCCTTCTCTGCGTCCTTGCGGGACAGGCCGGCCTTGTTGGCGACTTCCGCAATGAGTTCAGTCTTGTTCATAATGGGTATCCTCTTTTCTCAGTATATCATTCTCCGGGGAGATCCCCGAGCGCATGCTTATAAAATCTACCACATGCCTGGCAAATACGCAAGGTTTTTTCTGGAAAAAATCAGCGAACGCGCAGAATTTTTGCAATTTTCTCGCCCTTCGGCAGCAGCAGGCAGTCCTCATAGGTCAAAACCTTGAGCACAATGATGAGCACGACGTACACGAGGACCGCCACGACGATGGAGCCGAGGCAGGCGACGGCACGGCCCATGCCGATGCGGCCGAGGCCCCAGTAGGCCAGCCACGTCGCGCCGCCCATGAGAACGGCGGCGATGGTCGTCTTCCACAGGTTCGGCAGGAGCTTCGGCGCATTGCGGCGCAGCACGCGGCGCATGGCGATGAGGTTCAGCACGGTGATGACGGCATAGCAGGCGATGGTGCCGACGGGAGCGCCCGTGATGGCGATATCCGGGTTGCCGACGAGAATGTAGTTGACGATGACCTTGACGATGCCGCCGATGAGCGTGTTGATGACGGGGATGACGGCGTGGTTGTGCGCCTGCATGATGGCGTCCGTCATGAGCACGATGCTGTTGAACACCACGGCGACGCCGAGGATGGCCATGAGCTTCGTGGCAAGCGTGAGGTTCGCGCCGGTGTAGCCGCCAAGCAGGGCGACGATGGGCTCTGCCAGCACGATGAGGCCGACGGCGCAGGGCATGGCGATGAGGCCCATGAGTCGCAGCGACGAATTCTGCACGGAGCGCACGCCGCGGCGGTCCTGCAGCGTCAGGCTGTTCGTGATCGCCGGGATAATGGCGATGGTGATGCAGGGAATGAAGGCACAGGGGAAATTGAAGATGGTCTGGCAGTAGTTATAAACACCCTTGACGACGTCCGCGCGCTCCTGCGTGTAGCCCGCGGCATTGATGAGGCGGTTCATGACCGTCGCCGCATCGAACAGGTTGATGATCTGCAGACCGGCTGCGCCGAGCGTGATGGGCACGGCAATGGCCAGCAGGCGCTTGAGCGTCTCGCCTGCGGGTCTTGCCTGCCCCTCCGCGCGGCTGAGCTCGCGTGTGCGGCGGCGCGTCTTGCAGAAGAGGTAGAGGGCCGAGAGCACCGTGCCGATCGTCACGCCCGCGATGGAACCGGCAGCGGCCAGCGGGCCGTCGCCGAGGCGATTCATGACGAGCCAGGCAAGGCCGAGGCCAAGGAAGAGCTTGCACAGCGCCTCGATGATCTGGCTGACGGCCGTAGGAGCCATGTTCCCCTGCCCCTGGAAGAAGCCGCGGCAGGCGGAGATGTAGCACACGAAGAGCACGGCCGGGCCGAGCGCAAAGATGGACCACATGGCGTTCGGGTTCTCCATCATGTTGGCCAGCTGCTTCGGGACGAGCAGCATCAGCGCCGAGCCGATGATCCCAATGGACAGGAAGGCCATAAGGGAGACGCGGTAGATCTGCCGCACCTGTTTGCCGTTATTCAGCGCGCGGGCCTCGGAGATCATGCGGCTCATGGCGACGGGCAGGCCCGTCGTGGAGATCATGAGCAGCACGGTGTAGATGTCATAGGCCGTGGTGAAATAGCCATAGTTTGCCTCGCCGATGAGGCGGTTGAGCGGGATTTTGAAGAACATGCCGATGACCTTGACGATCATCGTTGCCAGCGACAGCACCGCCGCACCGGCCAGGAAATTCTGCTTCTTCGTTGTCTTTTCTTCCAACATTCATCCGTCCTTTCCGTTGGGATCAGCTGCGCGCTTCTTCGAAAATGCGCGGCATGACGTAGCCGGACAGCTCGCGCACGACGCTGTCGAGGTCGATCGTCGGATACTTGCCCGCAGCATAGAGCACCTGCCCGCGCACCATGGTCATCACGACGTCGTGGCCGGAGGCGGCATAGACGAGATGCGACATCACATTGTGGCACGGCATGAGATGCGGCGACGTGAAGTCGAGCAGCACGAGGTCGGCATCCATGCCGAGCTTCAGCATGCCGCACTCGGCCTCGCGGCCCTGCGCGCGCGCGCCGCAGACCGTCGCCATCATCAGCACGGCCTCGACCGGCAGCGCCTTCGGGTCGCCGGACGTCACCTTGGCCATGAGGGCCGCGGCCTTCATCTCCTCGAACAGGTCGAGGTTGTTGTTCGATGCGGACGAGTCCGTGCCGAGGGCGACGTTCATGCCCGCCTTGACCATCTCCGTCACAGGGGCGCAGCCGGAGGCGAGCTTCAGGTTCGAAACGGGGCAGTGCACGGCCGTCACGCCGCGCTTGGCCAGCAGGCGCATGTCCTCCGGCGTGACCCAGACGCAGTGGGCCGCAATGGCGCGCGTGTCAAAGACATGGTGGCAGTCGAGCACCTGCGCGGGCGTCAGGCCGTTGCGCTCGAGGCACTGCTCATGCTCAGCCTTTGTCTCGGACAGGTGGACGTGCATACCGACCTTCTCGTTGATGGCAAATTCGCTCAGCGCGTCCCAAAGGCGGTAGTCCGAGGTATACTCGCCGTGCACGGAGGCCTCGACGCGGATGCGGCCGTTGTCATAGCCGTCCCACTTTTCCTTCAGGGCGACAAGCTCGCGGCAGGCGGGGTGCGTTTCAAAGTCGAAGTCCTCGCCGAACAGTGTCGCGCCGCGGGCAATGTTGGCCTTGATGCCGGACTCGGCCACGGCCTCGGCGATCTCGTCGCAGAAGTTATACATATCCGAGATGGACGTCGTGCCGAAGCGGACGCACTCGGCAATGGACAGCAGGGCTGCCGCCTTGGCGCTGCGGCCGTCGAGCCGGTCCTCATGCGGGAAAATATAGTCGTTGAGCCAGCTCGAGAGCTCGACATCGTCGGCATAGCCGCGCAGCACGGACATCGGCAGATGCGTGTGGCAGTTGATGAGGCCGGGCATGAGCACCATGCCCTCGCCGGGGACAAGGCGCTTTGTCTTCTCCTTGGGGGCCTCGCGCGCGAGATAGCTGATCTTGCCGTCCGTCACGCCGAGGTAGGCATCAAAGTAGACGTGCATGGCCTCGTCCATGGTCACGATCGTCACATTGGAAAATAAAGTGTCCATAAATTTCCTTTCCGTGCCTCACAGCAGGCGGAACGCCGCGTCCTTCTGAGCCAGAACGTCGTCGATGCGCTCGAGATACTGCTGCGGGAATTTGGGATTGTGGAAGCGCTCCAGACGGCCGTCGGGCAGGTTGATCTTCGTCATGGCCCCGCCGCCGAGCGACACGATGGAATGCATCTCCTCCATCATATAGATGTTGTAAAGTCCGGCCGTGCCCGGGCGGCACCAGCCGATGTTCTCAAAGCTGCCGGACATGTATTTCTGCCGGTAGAGATAGTAGGGCGTGTAGCCCGCCGCGCGGAGCGAGGTCTCCGCTCCGGCCAGCATCTGCGCCACATCGTCCGCCGAGGGAAGCTCCATCCGCTCGGCATAAAGGTCCGCGCCCTTTTTGAGGGCCAGCGTGTGGACGGTCACGTTCTCCGGGGCCAGCGCCAGCACCTGCCGCAGCGAATCGGCAAACGACTTCGGGTCATCGCCGGGCAGGCCCGCGATAAGGTCCATATTCACAGCGTCATAGCCCGCTGCGCGCGCCGCCTCATAGGCGGCCGCGGTCTGCGCCGCGGTGTGGCGGCGGCCGACCCGCGCAAGGACGGCATCGTTCATGGTCTGCGGATTGATGCTCATGCGGCCGCAGCCCATGGACGCGATCGTTTCGAGCTTTTCGGCATCGAGCGTGTCCGGGCGGCCGCCTTCCACCGTATATTCTACCAGCTCTGTCAAGTCAATATGTGTCCGCAGCGCCTCCATGAGCCTGCGCAGCTGGGCCGCCGAGAGCGTCGTGGGCGTGCCGCCGCCGATATACAGCGTGCGGACCGTCCGGCCGGACGCACGCAGCAGATCTCCCGTATGGGCGATCTCGCGTATCAGCGCGTCGAGATACGGCTCAAGCAGGCCGGAAAAGCGCTCGATGGACGAGCTGACGAAGCTGCAGTAGGCGCAGCGTGTCGGGCAGAACGGGATGCCGACATAGACGGACACGTCCTGCGGCCGCAGCAGCTGTGCTGCCCGCACCGTGGCCTCCGAGGCCTCGACGCACAGGCGGCTGCGCTCCGGCGAGACATGGTAGCGCGTACGCAGGAGCTTTTCCGCCTCGGTGGGCGTCCTGCCCTCCAGCAGGGCGCGCGTCGTGAGCTTCGTCGGGCGGACGCCGGACAGGCTGCCCCAGGCGGGCGGCTCACGCAGGCACATGGCAGCCTCATAATAGGTATTTTGCAGCAGACGGCGGCGCGCAGGCACGTCGGCCTCCGCCGCGCGCAGGCGGCGGCAGGCGCGGCCCGTTTTGCCGTGCAGCGTGATCTCGGCCGTGGCCGTGAGCCAGACCGCGCCGGTGTGCAGGGACGAAACCGCCCCGTCACCGGAAAACGGCTCCGCCACCGGCTCCATCGGTTCCTCCGGGAACAGGGCGAGCTGGAGCTGCTCGACGGCATAGCGGTCGTCGTGGCCGCGCAGGAGCAGCTTCATGCCATCGCCTCCCGCAGATAAGGATTGTCCGCGCGCTCGGCGTCCAGTGTCGTGGCAGGGCCGTGGCCGGGCAGGACGGCATAGTTGCCGGGCAGCTCCGCCAGCCGCTTCAGGCTCGCGCCCATCTGCGCCGGAACGCCGCCTGCCAGATCGACACGGCCGCAGGAGCCCGCAAAGAGCGTGTCGCCGGAGAACAGGACGTTCTCGCACAGGAGGCACACGGAGCCGGGCGTGTGGCCCGGCGTCTCCAGCACGGTAAAGCGCAGGCTTCCGACCTCGACGGTGTCGCCGTCGGCGTAAGTATCCGTGTAATACAGCGGCCCGGCCGTCAGGCGCTCGGGCAGAACTGTGTCCGCCTCGCACAGCCAGACGGGGCAGCGCGCCGCCTCCGCCACGCCGCGCACGCCGCCGACATGGTCAAAATGGCCGTGCGTCAGCAGGACAGCGCGGATGGTCAGGCCATAGCGCTGCGCTGCCTCCAGCACGCGCTCTGGCGTATAGCCGGGATCGATGACGGCGCAGACGCCGTCGTCATCCGCAGCGAGATAGCAATTGGTCTGGTAGCTGCCCAGCATCAGGGAATAGACCTTCATGGGATCCTCCTTTTCAGTCATCGGACAAACGCATAGGGGACCCCCAGCGCGCCGGAATCGGTATAGGCCGAGACGCTGCTTCCGGCCTCGGTAGTGTTATCGTACGCTTCATCGACGTTCCGCTCCAGCGTGCCGCCGACGAGAACGCGTTTTCCGAATTTGGTTCAAAACAAATCCTTCCTATGGGCGCTTCTTTCTGTGTTGTGCTTACAGGGGCAACGATAAAGCGTACAAACCAATTGCATCTGTAGCGGCGTTCCCCTGCGTAGGCCCACCGGGCGAGAGAAAATGTAGCGGCGCTCAGTGAGCGCCATAGGCAGTTGCGATTCCTTTGGCAGGGATTCCATGGCTTGAGATACCCAGATTTGTCATTGCGAGGTCCCGAAGGGGCCGTGGCAATCTCGGGAAGGCAGCTGCGATTTCGCCGATAGCTTCCCCACGATCCGACCGGGTACTGCGAGATTGCCACGGGCGCAAAGCGCCCTCGCAATGACAAGTCGGAGGCCATCACCATTTTAACGACAGCCTGTACCGGTCGGCAATACAGCGCCGGGAGGGGCATGCCCCTCCCCTACAAGGCGGGTACGGTCGACGATGCTGCCCTATAACTTGCCAGCCTGCAAGGCGCTCGCTGAGCGCCGCTACAGACGCAATCGGTGCATACTGTTTTATCGGCAGCCTGTGCATATCGGCGGTTCTCCGGAACGGCCGGGCTCAGCCTCTTCTCGGCTGGAGCAGCTCGTCCGTATCGAGCAGGATGGTGACGGGGCCGTCGTTTTCCGAGGCGACAAGCATATCGGCGCCGAACCGGCCGTGCTGCGGCTCAAAGCCACGGCTGCGGCACTCCTGCAGGAACTGCTCATACAGCGGGACGGCCAGCTCCGGCAGAGCCGCGCCCGTAAAGCTCGGCCGCTTGCCCTTGCGGCAGTCGGCATAGAGCGTGAACTGGCTGACGACGAGTACCTGCCCGCCGATATCGGCGAGGGAGCGGTTCATTTTCCCCGCCTCATCGCAGAAAATGCGCAGGCCGAGTGCCTTGTCGGCCAGCTTTTCGCACAGCTCCGGCGTATCGTCCGGGCCGACGCCGAGCAGGATGAGCAGGCCGTGGCCGATCTCGCCCACAACGCTGCCCGCAATGGAAACGGAGGCGCTTTTTACGCGCGTGATCACAGCTCTCATCAGTTCTGTCCTCTTCTCACATCGATTACGCCGTCAATGGCGCGGATCTTCGTCCGGATGGTCTCCAGCTCCTGCACGTTGCGCACCTCGAACGTGGCGACGGTGCGCGCCTTTCCGGCAGGCATATCACGGCCGGAGAGCTCCGTGACCTTCAGCTTGGCCGCGCTCAGCGCCGTGGCAATATCGAGCCAGATGCCGCTGCGGTCCGTGGAATCGATCTCAAATGTGGTGGAGAACGGCTTGTCCTCCGTGCTCCACGCGACCTTGACCCAGCGCCCTGCCTGCTTCGGGTCGGAGGCGCCGGACGCATTGCGGCAGTCGCGGCGGTGGATGGACACGCCGTAGCCCTTTGTGATAAAGCCGACGATGTCGTCGCCCGGCACCGGCGTGCAGCAGCGCGAGAACTTGATCATGCAGGAATCGATATCCTCGACGATAACGCCGGAATCCTTGTGGCGGCCGCCCTTGCCCGGCTCGGGCTGCTTCTGCACCTCGCGGACGGGGGGCGCAGGCGTCTGGCGCGTAGCGCGGATGAGGTCGTCGCGGATGCGGCCGAAGGCCTTGGCCGCCGTCAGACCGCCGTAACCGATGGCGGCATACATATCGTCAAGGCAGTCGAACGACAGCTTTTTCAGAAGGCCCGGCAGCAGCTCGGCATCCTGCAGCACGGCGGGATTGACGTTCGCGCGGCGCATCTCGCCCTCGAAGCTCGCCTTGCCGTGCACGATGTTCTCCTCGCGCTTTTCCTTTTTGAACCACTGCTTGATCTTCGTGCGCGCGCCGTTGCTCTTGCAGATATTCAGCCAGTCGCGGCTCGGTCCCTTTGCCGATTTCGATGTCAGCACCTCGACAATGTCGCCGTTGTGCAGCTGCTGATCGTAGCTTGCGATGCGGTTGTTGACCTTCGCGCCGACCATGGCGTTGCCGACGCGGAGTGAATCGCATAGGCAAAGTCGATCGGCGTGGAGCCCGACGGCAGGCTCATGACCTTTCCCTTCGGGGTGAAGACGAAGACCTCGTCGTCGAACATATCGACCTTGAGAGAGTGGATATAATCGTCCGCTTCGGAGTCCTGCTGCGTTTCCAGCAGGCGGCGGACCCACTCGAACTGCTTTTCGTCGCCGCCCGCGACGCCCTGCTTGTACTTCCAGTGGGCCGCGATGCCGTATTCCGCCGTCTCGTGCATCTCCCAGGTGCGGATCTGCACCTCGAAGGGGATGCCCTGCGAGCCGATGACGGTCGTGTGGAGCTCTGATACATGTTGGGCTTCGGGCGTGGAGATATAGTCCTTGAATCTGCCCGGAATCAGGTTAAACAGGTCGTGGATGTGACCGAGGACGTTATAGCAGTCCGCAATGTTGTCGACGATCACGCGGAAAGCATACAAATCGTACAGCTCGTCGATCGTCTTGTTCTGCGCGCGCATCTTGCGGTAGATGGAATAGACGTGCTTGATGCGGCCATAGATGGAGCCGTGGATGCCCACAGCGGACAGGCGTGTGGTGATCTTGCTCTGGATGGCCTTCATAAAGGCGTCCGCCTCGGCCTGATGGGCGTTGAGATAGCTCGATGATCTGCGTTATAGCCCTCGGGATCGAGGTATTGAGGCTGGTCCTCCAGCTCCCATTTGATCTTCTGCATGCCGAGCCGGTGGGCCAGCGGCGCATAGATGTCCATGGTCTCACGGGACTTGGAGATCTGCTTGGCCGGGCTCTGGTACTGCATGGTGCGGGTGTTGTGCAGGCGGTCGGCGATCTTGATGAGGATGACGCGGATGTCCTTGCTCATGGCCATGAACATCTTGCGCAGGTTCTCCATCTGCTGCTCCTCGAGCGTGGAATACTCCACGCGCGTCAGCTTTGTGACGCCCTCGACGAGCGAGGCGACCGTCGGCCCGAAATTGCGGGCAATGTCGTCATAGGTCGAGTCCGTGTCCTCGATGCAGTCGTGCAGCAGCGCGCCGAGGATCGCGTCCGTATCGAGGCCGATCTCCGCGACGATCTCCGCCACAGCCAACGGATGGATGATATAGGGCGAGCCGTCCTTGCGCTTCTGGTCCTTGTGCTTTTCGCGCGCGTAGTCCACGGCGCGGTCGATGAGGGCCATATCAACATTCAGCTTGCGCGCCGCGATGGTGCGCTTCATGCTGAGATAGTGTTCCTGAAAGGTTTCCATTCAATCACCTGCTTTGAGCTTGCGGAGCGTGCAGAACAGCACGCTGTTTTCCAGTGGGTTCGTCCGGTGCGGCACGATGCGCACCGCAATGGCGCTGCCGCTGCGCCGCAGAGACACAAGGCCGAGCTCGGCCAGGATCTCCAGGCAGGCAATGGCACGGCGCGCCGCCTGCGGCCGGGGAGAGGACGCCGCGATCTGCAGGCAGAGGCGGTCGGTATTGTCCCGCAGCTCCGCGCCGCCGGGGGCCGCACGGCGGAGGAAGTTCCACACGCCGATGACGTCCTCGCGGTCCGGGGCCAGCGCCCGCAGCTCGTCGGGGCGCAGCGCCTCGTGCGCGCGGAAACGGTCATAGAGCTTCGTCGGCTCGACGCGGCGCAGGTCGATGAGGTTGAGCTGCACCGTGCGGCGGCCGCGGAATTCGTTGATCTGCGGCGTAAAGGCCGCGTCGACCCGGTCGCCGGGACGGAGCTTGGCCGACAGACGCCCGGCCGAGAAGAAAATGGCCTGCACGGGCGTGCCGTCCGGAGCCTGCAGACGCAGGCGCAGATGCTTGCCGCTGCCGACGGCCATGGCATGCTCCACGGTCAGGCCGCTCAGGCTGAGCACGGGCTTCGGGCAGCCCGCGCCGCACGGCTCGAGCTGCGAAAGGCCGCGGACGTTCTCCTCCGTCAGGAGGGACGCCTCGATCTCACAGTCGACCTGCAGCGTGGCCTCCACCGGAGCGGACGCCGCATAGGCCGCGGCGCAGCGGCACATGGCCGCGCGGAAGGCGTCGATATTCTTCCGGGCGATCGTGAACCCGGCGGCAAGCTCATGGCCGCCGTAGCCCTCAAGCAGGCCGGAGAGCTCCGTCAGCGAGGCAAACAGGTTAAAGCCGCCGTAGGAGCGGGACGAGGCCTTGCCGCGTTCGCCGTCCAGGCAGATGAGGAACGTCGGGCGGCAGAATTCCTCGGAAAGGCGCGAGGCCACGATGCCGACGACGCCCTGATGCCAGTGCTCACCCGCCAGGACGATCGCGCCGTCCGGTGCGCCGTGCAGGCGGCTGACGGCCTCACTGTAAATTTCGGATTCGATGGTCTGCCGCTCGCGATTCAGGCGGCAGAGCGTTTCGGCCAGCCGGTCGGCCTCCTGCGGGTCCTGCGTCAGAAACAGGCGCACGGCCAGCTCAGCCTGCTCCATACGCCCGGCGGCGTTGACACGCGGCGCGAGTATATAGCCGATGGTTCCGGCAGTGATCTCCTGCTCCTCGCAGCCGCAGGCATGGATCAGGGCGCGCAGGCCCAGCCGCTGCGGCTGGCGCAGGGCCTCGAGGCCCATGACGACAAGGCGGCGGTTCTCGCCCTGCAGCGTCATGACGTCTGCGATCGTGCCGAGGCAGATGAGATCGCAATAGCGCCGGGCGACGGCGTCCTGATCGCCGCTGAGCGCAGCGGCCAGCTTGAAGGCGATGCCGACGCCGGAGAGCATCGTGTGCGGATACGTCCGGTCCGGCCGGTGCGGGTCCACAACGGCCGCGCACTGCGGCAGCTGCTCCTTGCACTCATGATGGTCCGTGACGACGAGCGTCACGCCCAGCTCCCGGCAGAGCTCGGCCTCCTCCAGCGCCGTGATGCCGCAGTCCACCGTGATGATGAGCCGCACGCCCTGCGCATGGAGCTGGCGGATGGCCCCGGCGTTCAGGCCGTAGCCCTCCTCGAGCCGTCCGGGGATGTGGACGACGCAGTCCGCACCCATGCCGCGCAGAAAATCCGTCAGCAGGCAGGTGGCCGTGATGCCGTCCACGTCATAATCGCCGAACACGGCGATGCGCTGCCCGAGCTGCAGCGCCTGCCGCACCGTCTGCACGGCGCGGTCCATCTCCCGCAGGAGAAAGGGGTCAAACAGCGGCGCGTCCGCGCACAGCAGCTCCTGCGCCTGCTGCGGAGTCCCGCAGCCGCGCCCGGCCAGCACGCGCGCCGTCAAAGGCGAATAGCCCGCCTGCTGCAGCGCATCGACCGCGGCGCTGTCCGGCAGGGCGGTGTTCCAGATTCCGTACTTCACACCAGATACACATCCTGATCAGGGCCACACCGCATCCCGGCATCTTCGGCCTTCGCCGGATGCTCTCGCCAAATTGTGCGGTGCTTCCTTAAATTCTTTTTCATCTTCTCATTATAGCAAACTTTCCTCCGGCATACAATACAACTATGCAAAAAAGCTCTTGAAAGGGAGGAAGCCGCCATGCGCCGCCGGAAAACCGCCGTCCTGCTCGTGCTGACGGCCCTGCTTGCCGCCGGATTCCTGCTGTGGGGAAACTGCAGTCTGCAGACGACCGAGACGGCACTCGTCTCCCCTGCCCTGCCGCCCGCGTTCGACGGGCTTCGCATCGTGGAGCTGGCTGACCTGCACGGCCGCGTGTTCGGCCGGGGCAGCCGCCGCCTGCTTGCGGCCGTGCGCCGGGCGGAGCCGGACCTCATCTGCATCGACGGCGATCTGTTCGACGAGCACACGGACCTTGCCATGCTGCCGCCGCTGCTGCGCGGCCTGTGTGCCATTGCCCCCGTGTATTATGTGACGGGCAATCACGAATGGCGCGTGCCAGGCCTGCGCGGCATTCTGGCGCAGATGCGCGCCTGCGGCGTGACGGTGCTGCAGGATGACTGGCGCGTGCTCCGGCGCGGAGAAGACGCGCTCATCGTCGCCGGAACGGACGACCCGTGCGGCCCGGCGGAGCGCAAAACGCCTGCGGAGCTGATCGCGGATATCCGCGCGGAGGCCGGAGAGGCCGCCTTTCTCCTGCTGCTGGCGCACCGTAACGACCAATTGCCGCAATGGAGCGCTCTCGGCGTGCAGGCCGTACTGGCCGGGCACTGCCACGGCGGCGTCGTGCGGCTGCCGTTCGTGGGCGGGCTGTTCGGCACGGACCGGCGGCTGTTCCCCGCATGGGATGCCGGGCTTTACCGGCAGGGCGAAACGGCCATGTATGTCAGCCGCGGGCTTGGCTATACAAACGTGCACTTTCGCCTGTTCAACCGGCCGGAGGTCGCGGTGATCGTTCTGCGCCGGGGCAGCCCTGCAATAAATTCGTAAACAAATCGTAAATATTCCGGGGAAAGGGTTGTAAATCCGCCTCACCGCATTATAATTGTTCTCAGGTGATAACTATGTTCCGACGTTTGGGCGCAAGCATCCGCAAATGGATGTACGGCCGCTACGGTTCTGATCAACTGAATATGCTCCTGCTGGTGCTGGCCGTCATCCTGAGCCTCACCAACACCATCCTGACCTACGCGCTGCGGACCAGCACGGTCTACCGCGGCATCATCGCACCGATCCTGTCACTGTTGATGTACGGTCTGCTGATTCTCGCCATGGTCCGCATGTTTTCGCGGAATCTCAGCCGCCGCGAGCGGGAGAACCGCCGGTTCCTGCAGCTGTGGATGCGGCTGCGCGACCGCAACAACCGCTATTTTCGCTGCCCGTCGTGCGGGCAGACCGTCCCGGGTCCCGAAGCACCGCGGCAAGCTGTGTATCCGCTGCCCGAAATGCGGCGAGAAATTCATCCGTAAGACCTAGCCCGAAACCCGCAGCCAGCCGCTGCGGGTTTTTGCTGCCCATTACAGGGGCGGGGCATGCCTCTCCCCAGACTGTCAAAAAGCCTGCCCAGCCGAAAGTTTCGGAGGGAAGAAAAGTGTGAAAGGAAACCGTCAGGGTGTCCTTTCGCGTTCAATCACCCGCCGCGGCGGCAGAATTGCAAAATAAGATGCTACAATATTCTATTTTGCAATTCTGGAAGCAGCTTGGCGAAAAAGGCCCGAAGGGACTTTTTTGACAAGCTGGGGAGCGGACAGCCGGGCCCGGCGCATTGCTGCCGATCCGAACAGGCTGTCGATAAAACAGGGAAGGCCAAAGGTTTGTCATTGCGAGGAGGCCGGAGGCCGACGTGGCAATCTCGTGCAGGCAATTACGATTTCGCCGACAGCTTTCCCACAATCCGGCCAGGTACTGCGAGATTGCCACGGGCGCAAAGCGCCCTCGCAATGACAATTCTGGAGGCGTCACGCCGCAGAATCCATGTGCCACATGCTGCTGGCCTGCATGGCGCTCAGGGAGCGCCGCTACAGACGCAATTGGTGCACACCGTTTTAACAGTAGCTTGTACAGACTGCAAGTGCCTTCCCGAGATTGCCACGGGCGCAAAGCGCCCTCGCAATGACAAGTCGATAGCTTTTTCCATTTTAACGGTAGCTGGTACAAATCGTTTGTGCTGTGCCGGGCCCGGCTGTCCGCTCTCCTACAACGCACGACCGGAAACTTTCCGCTTGCCGCAGGCCCTACAATATTCGGCCCGAAATGTTGCATTTTTCTCCGGAACATGCTAGAATATTATGATAATTCCATGATTGGAGGCGCAGGATATGACCTGGGAAGAAATGACATCCATGGCAGCCGAGGAGGGCTTCGCGGCTGCGGTCGTGACCGACACGAAGGACATCCCCTTCGATCCGTCGTTCCGGCCGCTGTGCGCCGAGAATCTCTGCGGAAAATACGGCGCAAATTACAGCTGTCCGCCCGACTGCGGCACGCCGGACGAGATGCGCGCGCGCATTCAGGCGCACCGCCATGCCCTCGTGCTCCAGACGATCTGGGAGATCGCAGACTACAGCGACAGCAAGGCCATCAAGGCCGCGAAAAAGGAGCACAACGCCGCGACGCTGCGCCTGCTCGGCCGTCTGCGCCGCGCGGACGTGCCCGGCTTCCCCGTCGGGGCCAGCGGCTGCGCCCTGTGTGAGACGTGCGCCATCGTGGAACACGAGCCCTGCCGCTATCCGGACCTGTATTATTCCTGCATGTCGGCCTACTGCATCTTTGTGCGCAGGCTCGCGGAGCAATGCGGCATGGAATATGACTGCGGGCCGGGCCTGCTGGCCTTTTTCGGCATGTACGTTTTTGACTGAGCGAAAGGAGACCCCATGGATTTCAAGCTGCACGCACCCTACAGCGCCACCGGCGACCAGCCGGA